>JACCDL010845457.1_pt1 | contig 48150 bp, 43 predicted proteins | sample 7441931 | NCBI WGS metagenome assembly JACCDL01 (sample SAMN15323437, study PRJNA562643) | freshwater metagenome | isolation source: river surface water | place: USA:Blue River Watershed | collected 2017-08-16
CGGCACGAACTCTCTGGTTGAAAACCTGAACGAGAATACTGTTCAGGACCTCATGACCTCCGTCTATGAGCAGACCGGCCAGTTCAAGAACCATGAGGCCGTCGTCGGCACGAAGCTGAAGCGTCAGTTCACGGAGCTGGTCTACACGACCCGCGCCCCTGCTGGCCCGTCTTCGAGCACCGGCATCCGCTCCACCCGCGACGCCAACGCCGACACCATCAAGGCGTCCGTTGACTACTTCGAGGGCGACTTCGGTAAGCTCGCGCTCATCCCGACCCAGTTCCTCCACGCTGGCGTCAACCCCTACACCATCGTCGAATACACCGAAGGTGGCGTCCAGAAGTTCAAGCTGTACGACGGCCGTACGACCACCGAAGACAACCGCGTCAAGGCTCAGACTGGCGACGGCAACACCTCCGGCGTCATTACTGTCTCCGCGGCCAACGTCGAAGCGAAGAAGACTGCCATGTCTGCCGCCCAGCAGGGCGCCCTCACGGCTGACAACCTCGTCATCGCCGCGGCCTCGAACTCGACGGCTGACCGAAACGCCGCTTACGCTGTGGCCAAGCTCCGTGCTAACCTGCACGCCGAGAACGCCAAGTGCAAGGGCTTCGTCATCCCGTGGGACTACCTCGAAGTCCGCTACGGCGGTAACATCGCTCAGGTCCGCGAACTCACCGAAAACGGCGGCGGTCCTCGTCGCATGATGGAGGCCATGGCGGCTCTGCTCGTCCACAGCCCCCTGACCTTCGGTATGTTCGACTACAGGTCCAACCTGTCGTAATCGACTGAGGCATGGCTGGCATTCAGTCCATCCATGAATCCATCCCGGACGAGCTCCTTCCCAGCATGCTGGAGGAGTTTCGTACCGGGTGGAACCTCCGTAAAGCCCAAGCTGAGGCCACCAAAACGGCTTTGGGTAAACTGAATCAGCTTCAACATCGTCACGTTGAAGGTCTGGGCCAGCTGACAGCGCGTATCCCCGAGGAGTCCTACCATTACTGGGGACAGAGACTCGGATACGCCTGTTGGCGTGACGACAATTTCATGAAGGGTTTCCTTAGGGATAACCCGGAGTGCAGGGTTAACTCCAAAGCGGAGAACACCACCCTGCTCGTAGACGGCTTCGGCCGTTCCCTTTCTTAATGCGTTCTGCCTACTTCAGCGACATCCTGCATGCCAGCCTGCAAATCTGCGGTCTGGACAGGAACCTGACCACCCCTGACAGGTTTGCCATGGTCAGGGACTTCGTGTCGATGAGGCTCAGGTCTATCTGGGAGTCCAACGAATGGACCGACCTTAAGTACTACTCCAAGCTCCCGACTACCAACGTCGATAGCAGGCGTAAGATTACCCTGCCTGACACGAATGACCAAGTCATTGCCGTCTGGAACAGGGACCCCGTCGCGGTCAATGCCATCCAGAAGGACTTCGACATTGTCGGCAACGACGTCTTTCTCAGGACCAATCAGGACGAGGAAGTCTGGGTCGAGTTCAGGATGGATGCACCTAGGCTCTTTGGTGCCGCCTATGACGCCGCCCAGAGCTACAGCAAAGGTGCCCAAGTCTACTACGACGAAGGCTCCAGCTCCGGCTCCCTTATCCCTGTTCCGGGCTTTGCCGTGCAGGGCGATTTTTATGTCTACAATGGTACGAATCCGTCAGGCGTGGGAACGATTCCTCCGCTTACTTGGGAACGAGTCCGAATCCCAAAGCTCTTCGCAAACGCCCTCATTCACGGAGTCCACGCCGATTTCCGTCGTTCCACAGGCGAACTCGAAGCCGTCCAAGCCGCCGAGGCCGATTTCGCAAAAGCCCTCGACCAAGCCCTCGACCAAACGCTCCGCCAGCAAGGCTCGACGCGCCCGATAAATTTCAGAACTTACTAAAATGAGCAAAGACCTTCCTTACCAAATCCCTAGGGTCTACGTTAAGACCTTCAACAATGTCGCCAAGGCTAAGGTGCTTGACGCTTGCCGCTCCCGCAGGGTGTTCGGTGTCGTCAACACGGCTGACGCCACCATTCTAGGCATGTACCTTCAGCCGAACGGCGAGGGCGACCCCATCAACCTCACCCACGAAAAGAACGCCAACAAGCATGACGGCGGTTCTTTCGAGCTTAACGGCTACAACGGCGAGTTCTGGGCCATCGGCGAAGGCTACGTCTACTACTTCGAGTCCTGATGCCGTTCAAGGGCGACAGCAGGCTTGGGGGCCGTCGTCGCAACGACTCGACCCTCAACGGAATGACGGAGGGTCCTAACTTTCCGGCCGCGGGAACTGTGCTTAGCTCGTTTGTTCAGACATACGATGCTGGAGCTACGGCCCAATACTCCGTTTATGTGGAGGGCAACCTAGTAGAAGGAGAGGTTAAGACGCAAAATGCCAGATTCAACGTCGTGGCAGATGGCAACGGGGGCGATTACGTTGACCTTCTGAACCCGTATCAAATTACCTACAAGCCTGCTAATCAGGTAATTCTTACGGGCCTTCCGAACGCCACTCATTACACTACCATTAATGCGTACAGCGGAATAATTACGGCAGAAAATGGCACGGAAGCTAGGGCACTTGCCCATGATGGTACTGGTGGCACGACTACAATCACCACGCAAGTATCCCTGTATCAGGACGGAACGCTCATCCACTCGGAACTGGTGCCATACCAGCAACTTTACAATGACGTTTACTACACAGTAGGCAACACGACTAGAGAGTACAGGTCTGCTTCCTACGATAGCAACGAGTACGCACAGTCGGACCTGAGCCTTGTCTACCTTCCGCCCGGTACTGTTGTCGGCAGTCAGGGTGGCAGTTACTACGTCTACATCAACGGAACTCAGTACGTCTCAGGCTCGTACGGAACCCAAATCGTCTGGGCTGGCGAATACAGCGGTCTTCAGAGCGGGGAAATTTACTCTTCCTACATCAGCAACGGAACGTTCATTTTCAATGACGCTGGGTACGATTACTACCATGACGGAAATGGTGGCTACTACTACCAGCAATCTTCGCCAAGTTATCCATCTTCCGGAACTACGACTGGAAATTCGTCCAGCGGAACCAATTACATCAACATCAACGGGGTTCAGTACGAAAACGGCTCTTACAGCAGTACCGAGTACCATGATGGCAATGGCGGAACGTACTGGGAAACGTCAAACTCGTACCAATACAACGGATACCTGTTCGGATACCAGCTTAGCGGAACAGACGAGTACGGAAACGACACCTACACCTACTACTATTCCGACGGCAACGGGAGCTATTACACCTAAATTCCATGCTTCTTCGCGCTGGAGTACATGTAAAGACAGCACCTCCAGCCCCAAACAGGCCTTGGGAGTGTGTATGGCGTAACAAGGATGGATTGAGGTGCCATGTAGGCAGGGTCTACGACGAAGCCATGTTTGACGCTGGCTCCGTCGAGTACTCGCAGGCCAATTTCCCTAGGAGAAAGCCCTCGACCATGACGCTGATAGGGGGCGGCGTGGTTACCAACGCCCCCAACGCCAACATGTCCGTCTCAAGGACAGGCGGATTCCTGACCAGCTCTGTCAAGCTGAGGTACAAACAGAACCTAGGACTGGTACAGCATGGAGACGCTGACATTGTAGATGTCCCGGATTCGGGATACGCCTTTTGGCCTGAAGGAAAATTCCTAGGAGCTGGAGAAACTGTCTACGTCATCCTTAGCAAGCTGACGGATAACAACAACGCCAACCCGCAATGGGTCCTTTCGCTTGCAACCGAGCAGGACGTATGGGTTTATGACTTCAAACTGGCCGCAATCGCTGGAACGCAATGTATCCAGCTGTGGAGTAGCGACATTGTTTACGCAAAGTCTTCCTCTGAGGCACCAGACCATCCGTTTAAATGCGAAATTGTTGACGGAAAAATCAAAGTTACACCGGGTACTGTTACTGGGAAAATCGCGACGGCAATCGGAGGAGGCGAGCTTGACGACCCAGCCAACTACCTAGAGATACCTGTCGTTCCTACGCCCCCAATGATTGGCGGGACTTGGTTTGTCTGGATGAAAATAACGTCAACAGACACACAATTCCCAGTTACTGTAGAAGTAACGGCTAGCGATACCAGCGGTCCTCCAAACTCTACCACAGAATCGTCGGTTGTAATAGCTAGGGGAACGACCCTGCCTCCGACTACTCCCGGTGGAGAGAAAATCCATTTCATCAGAAACCAGTTCATCCTGTCATCCCTGTGGGCGGAAAAGGTTCAATTTGAGAACTTCGCCAACTACTATTACTACAGGACATGACACAGCCTACGTTCGGAGCCTTCACTAGGTTCATAAGCGCTGGTCAAATCAACCAAAGCGGACAGAACCAAGGCACCAATACCGCCGCAGTAAGCCCTTCTGGATACAAGGAGAGCTTCTGGTCGTACAAAGACGACACAGGCGGGGACGTTTACACTCCAGCCGACCCAAAGAACCTTAGGGCCTTGGCGGAAAGCAGCTACAGTTTTACAAACGATTCCTATCCCGGCATTCTGTCTGTTACCGAAAACTGGCAAGACCCGAACAAGAACTACGAAGTCGTAGGAATTTACGAAGGCCCAAGCACTAGCAGGGGTAGGCTGACTGGAGTGAACCTGACAGGCATACCTGAGAATAAAATCTTCAGGTTGCTTGGAAGCAGGTGGTGCTTCCCGATTGCGGAAAGCGTCGCAGTAGAGCCGGGCGTCAGCGAATACAGGCTCAAGTTCTGGAATTCACAGAATAGGCTCCATCCGGTCATAAAATTTAAAATCACATACACAGTTTACTGGCGTTACTACCCTCCTACCTACACCACAGGGCTGACAGACATCGAGGGCCAGTATGACTTTGATGTTACTTTTAACGGAAAGACTCAAGCAAACGCAGACCTGAGGGTGTTAGGGTACCCGCCAATGCCGTCTGGTACTGTCACATGGCAGGAACCAAACGAATGGACCGCTGACCCAACCGATTTCATCACAAGGACTGGAGAATGGGGTGGCTATGCAACAGTCCTAGAAAAGAATGGCTCCGTTGAGCTTGTAGCACCAACCCCTAAATTTTGGATTAAACAACATGCCTAGAGAATTCCAGCAAGCAGGAGACTCGTCCTTCGACGGCTTCAACAGCTTTACTAACAGCGCAAACTTTGACCCAGCAAAGGGCTTCATGGAGTACGCACAGAACGTCCGCAACATCGAGGGCGTCCTGACTCGACGCGAGGGAATCGCAAAAGCATCTCCGTCGGTAGGGTTCACTCCTGTCTATGCAGTTCCTAGCGGAAATCCGGCAGGAGACTGCATCCACATGTGGGACTCATCTGGAAACGTAAAGAAGTGGTCTCCGTCTGGAAACCTAGTGACGGCAGTACCGCCAGCCACTAGGGCCATGCAGAAGGTCAGAGGTCAGGGATACCTTGAGCCAGCGACCATCGAGGCGTCGAAGGCCGCATACTGGGAGGGGGAGTATGACTTTGTTGCTTCCGCCAACTGCCTTGGTCGTATCGCTTACGCCAAGAACGACCAAGTCTGGTTCACCCTGTATGGCGGAATCCAGCCATGCAATCCTGACACGCTCTCCCTTGTTCAGGAAACCTTCGACCCGGTCAAGTCTCTGCACTACTCCTACGCAAGCAGGAAGCTTTTCGCCTTCGGTAATCGCTCCGTGTACATGATTACCCCAGCCATGGCACCAGCCATGAGCCTTGAGAAAGGCGACCCTAGGCAGGAGCATTTCCATCAGGTCAGCAGGGTCAGCTCAATGGATGGCATTCTTGCAAAGGACTCCGTAGCCGAGGTGCTTGGTCAGGTGCTGTGGCTAGGGCACAACGGCATCTACATGATGGACGCGGATAAAGGCATGCCCGATGGCACAACTCCCATCTCTCTGGCAATCGGAGACCAGTTTGATGGCATCCCCGCCGCCGAAATGCAAAAGGCCGTCGGAATGGCATTTGATTGCAGGTACTACCTGCTTCTTCCGAATAAGACTGATTACAAGCTTAACCGAATTCTCGTCGTTGACCCTCAGCTTGAGGCCAAGTTCGAGTCTTACGATGACTACGGCACCAAAGAGTTCGTCTCGATTTGCGCCATCAGGAACGCCCAAGGCATCCTCAGGCCGTATGCGGTGGGCAAGGACGGCTTTGTTTATGAGCTTGAGAAAGGCCAGTCTGACGACGGAGAGGTGCATGTTGCCGTTGTCAGGACCCGTAATTACAATTTTGGTACGGAAATGGACAAGCGTTATGACGCCGTGCTTGTCAGGCTGACCGCTAACGCGCAGTCAAACGTCGAAGTTTACTTCAAGAGCATCAACCCAGATGGCTCGCATCTGATTGATTCCCTCAACTCTGGCGGCGGTAGCATGGTTCGACGCGCTTTGGCCGGGAAAAAGTGTTCGGGTTGCAACGTAGAAGTCGTTGTCAAATCGGGCTTTCCGCTGATTTACTCCATCATGGTTGATGGCTCCATCGCCGGGCGTTCAATTTTTAACTCCTTCTAAACGTGCCCCCTCCCTCACTTGGCAGTTATCCCAACAAGCTGTACCCCAGCTACACGGGAACGGGCTACACGTTCACCACAAGGGACCCTAAGCAGGAGCTGGAGTACACGGCCAAGCTTTTGTCCGACATCATGGACCCAGCTGGCTACTGGGCAGAGGCGGAACTGCATGTCGGAACCACCCTAAAGACTAGGTACAACGACGTTGTCGGCACCCTGACCACGAACGCTAGGGCTACCTACGATTCCATCCTCAATCAGGTAAAGACTGACATTTACGGAGGCACTTCCGTAGCCCCAAACGTCGCCTACGCTCAGTACCTTGCTGGGATGAGCTCTGCGTTCGGCGGTGGACACACCTCCGTCAGCATGTTCACGAACCTTTCCAATCAGCAGATGCAGGTTCAGGCACATGAAAGCGCTCGCAACATCGCAGGCACCATCATGCAGCTTACCTATCAGGCCACCACGTCCATGCCTCTTGTGGTCCCCATCGAGTCTCAACTCGTCAACGACGCCTCCGCGTCTGCCGTTGAGCAATACAACCTCGGCGAAATCAGAAACCAGCAAATCAGGCAGTCCGTCGCACTTGGAAATAGGCTTTCTGCCATCTCTGCTCCTGTCACAATCGGCAACGCTCCGCAGACTCCAGCAGACGAAGTGCTTGCATACGGAAGCATCTGGGCTCAGGGCGTCGCCGCATCCACTACTTAACAATGCAAAAACTAGACCTAGGAGGCCAAGGAAGCGAGAGAGACACCCTGAGTGCCGCCCTTCAAAGCAAATACCAACCGCTTGAAAGTGCGTTGAACGCCGCCCTTCAGGGTCAAGAGCAGGGATTCGGTAGCATGTTCTCCAGCCAGCTCCAAAAGGAGAAGATGGCTGGGACTCTTGGCATGCACATGGCACTTGCCGACCAGCGAGCCGCCTATCAAGGCGAAGCCGACGCGGCCAACAGGCAGATTGCCGAAGAAGCCGCGATGGAAAAGGAACAGGCAACCGCTGACGAACTTGCTGGCGAAGAGCAGGCCGTGCTCGACCACTACCAGAACGTCTTGGCGTCGTATGAGCCGGGTAGTCCCGAATACGAGGGCGCAAAACGAGCCCTTGAAACCTTTGAGCGTAGCCGAGGAGGCAGTAATGCCCAACGCCGCGGTTACCTAAAAGGCATCGGCCAGAACAACTTCATGGACCCATTCGCCCAAGGCACGCTTGGCATGGAGGCCGCACGCCCCGTCGCACCCCAGCCAGACGCCAGAGACGAAGAACCAGTCCGCCAAATTGAACCGGGCTGGGAAGGCATCGATGACCCTCTTAATGACTAACTAACATGGGACTTAAAGCTATTCTAAGCGGAATTAAGGCGGCTACCAAGTATGCCCCGAAATGGATGAAGAACGCCGGGTATGCCACCAACAAGGCAATGGTCGGAAAGCTTGGGGCAGGAGGAGCTAGGTGGGCAAAGAGGGGAGGCGTAGCCGCAACGGCACTCGGCTCTATGCTTGGAGATTCCGGCCCCGACGAAGACGATACTACACAGAGGGCCCTAAACCAGCTTAGGTACGGAGCCGACATGACCGACGACGAATTGCAGGATGCAATTAAGAGCGGCCAGACCTTTCAAGATACTGGCATGCTCAGGGATGACCTTACGCCAGAGCAAAGGAGCTCCATGACCCCAGAAGAAATTGCTGACTACGAAAGCCGTGGCATCAGCAGGAGCCAAGCCACGGAGTACATCGCTTCTCAAGCAGACCAGAGGAGCGGTTTGGAGAAATGGTCGGGAAGGGCAATGGATGTCCTCAGCTTTATCAACCCAGTTGCCGCCATCGGCGGAGCGGCGTATGACAGCAAGCTTGGAGAAGCAAGAAACCTCAACCTTCAAAACATCGTAGGTAAGCTCAAGGCCGACGCCAATGAAGGCAACATCAGGAGGAAAATGGAAGGAACGCTAGGAAGGTTTATGTCTGAAGGACTTCTTGATAAAGAATTTGGCAGAGGAAACGTTCGACAGCAGGGCGGCGGTATCAAGGGTCCTGTTGACCAAAAAGCGAAAGAAGAAGAAGCCGCGGCCCTGAAGGAATACGAAGCAATCAAGGCTAGGGATGGCGTTCATGCCGCTATTGCGTCTCCTGCCGCCCTTAAGGCTGGCCGTCAGGTCTACCTTGACGTTCAGGAAGAATCAGGAGGCAACAGGGAAGTGGCAGAGGCATTGCTCTCTGGAGCTGGCGGTACGGAGGGCGTTGGTCTTACGGACCAAGCCACAATGGAAAAGTACTACGGCAAAGCCTCAGACAACGCCGCTAGCAACCAAAAGCTCTTCGATGAAGCCGCCGCGAAGCAGACGGCCGCTCAACAGGCTAACGCCGCCGCGGCCGCTCAGACCTCGCTCGAAGCTCAGGACAAAGCTCGCTCTGGTGAGATTGAAATCAAGCCAGCAACTAATCCTGACGAGGTTCGCAACAATCAGGCCACCATCGCCACGCAAAAGGGTTTCCACGGGCAGTCCCCTGTCGCCATTGAGCAACAGGCATACCTCAATGCCAACGGCATGCAAAGCGCTCGCCAGCTAGAAAACTCTCTCAACAGCCCCGAGTGGAAAACATTGCTTGATAGGCACCGAAACGCGGCCACCGCCAATGCCCAAAAGGCTAGGGAATACATTGCCCCAGAGCATCGCATGGGCAAGGACCCAAACAGGGACGCGTGGGCGGCGGCTCAGGCTGAGAAGCTTTTCGGCGGTCCCAATCCTAGAGGCGAGGACGGAAGGCTGTTGAATCCAGCTCCTGCTCCTGCTCCTGCTCCTGCTCCGATGCCTGCTCAGGTTAATGCCGCGGCCAATGCTCCGGGGGCAACTCCTCCAGCACCCGCACCAGCTCCGGGCTCTGCACCTGTTGACATTGGCGCACCCGCTCGTCGTGCTGGCGAAGCGGCCGCTGATGGATTCAGGAACGCACAGGGCGGAATCAGGAGCTTCTTTGAGAACGCTTTCACCCAGAAGTCCAGCCCTCCCGGTGTCATGCCGGGAGCTACGAACGAAGGATTCCGACTCCCTGACATTGGAGCTCCAGTCCGTAACTTCGTTGAGAATGCTACAACCATGAAGGGTTCTCCGGGCGCCCCCATGCCCGGCATGAAGCCGACTCCGTATGGTCTCAATACTGCGACTCCGGGATTCCCGACCTCAATTCCCGGAGGCATTCCTGACATCGGTGCACCCGTCCGCAACTTCGTTGAAAAGGCCACCACGATGAAGGGCTCTCCGGGCGCTCCTACGTCTGGATTCAGGGCTTCTCCGTATGGACTCGGCACTCCCACGCCCGGAGTTCCTACTTCAATCCCCGGAGGTATTCCTGACATCGGTGCTCCAGTTCGTAATGCAACCGAGAATGCTCTGACCCAGAAGTCCAGCCCTCCCGGAGTTGCTCCGAAGAAGCCGATGAATGAAGCTGAAATCGCTCAGATGCTCGCAGAGCAAAAGCGAAGCGAAATTGCTGCTAGGAACTCTCAAATTCCTAAGAATCCAAACAAGACCCGACCCGACCTGATGCGTCGATTCCGATAATTACTAATCACATACAACTATGAGCTTCGCAAGAGCCGCTGGTAAAAACCTACGCAACCTCCCAAAACTGCTCGGCAGACTGCTGAGCAAGCCCGGACGAATGGGAGAAGATTTCGTGGCTGGCATTGCTGGCCGAGGAACGAGGCGAGGCCTCGGAGTGTCCGCAGGTGGCATTGAGCACCATGGCTGGTCCAAGACCCCAATTATGGGCAAGGGCCTTCCAGCTCGCGGCCCTAACGGCAAGCCCCTGAAGGGCCCCAACGGAAGGTTCATTCCGAGCGCCCAACAGCAGATTGGCACCCAGATTGACCCGATTAATTCCACCAAGCTCAACTACGCTCAGGTGGAAAGGTATTCCGGAGAAAACCCTACCGACAAGCTTAACGCACTTGGCTACGGCGGTCAGGCTCTCGGCTACGGAACCGCCGGAGGCCTTGGCACGCTTGGATACAAGATGACTAAGGGCGACGGAACCGAAGAAGGCCACGATGAAAACGGCATCAAGAACCCGAACGCCAACGAAGAGATGGTCAAGTTCCGCGAGAAGTTCCAGAAGGAGAAGCTCGGCGGCTCTAGCACCTTCTCCTCTCAGAAGTACCAAGCACTACGAGGCCAGTCTAAGTGGGTTGATACCGCCATCAAGGCAATGGGCCCAGAGCAATACAAGAAGATGCGAACCGCAGTCATGAACGGCGAGCTTCCTCCCGAGAAGATGCACTCCTTCCTTACGGACGCTATCGCTCATGACACGGAGGCCCTCAAGCTTGCTGGCAAGGAGCCGTATGTTCTGCCCGGAATCGCTAGGACCTCTGGCGGCGAAGGCCGAATCATCGTCATGGCTCCCATGGTGGGCAAAGACAAGAAGACTAAGTACAAGGCGATGCCTTATGGTATTGAGTCCAAGCAACAGCCCTACCAGAACCAGCAGTAATGGAAGGCGACGATTCACTTAACGATTCCTTCTCCGTCAGCCCTAGGGATGTAATGTCCCAAGGCCGACAGGAGGGCGGATACTCCTACGGCCCGATGGGCCAGCAATACCGACAGATGGGCATGAACCCTCTGGCGGGGGCGCAAGCCGCTTTCAGCGGAAGGAGCTCTGGTGGCATGGGGGCTCCCGCCGCCCAAATGCAAAAGCCCCAGTCGATGGCTTCTCAGGACGCAATGTTCTACGCCAACGACATCGGTGACCATGGTGCCGCGGCCGCGTTAATGAATTCCAAGGACGGAAGCTCAAATTTCCAGATTTTTGACCCTTACGACTTCGATTTCGGAGAAGGAGAAGAGGGTGTTGGTGGCAAAGTTACCATGCGTATCGTCCCTAAAGGCGAACGAGACGTTCCCACCCCCTCTGGCCCTAAGCGTATGGCCGTATGGGAGTATGCCCGAGCCAGAGGCATCAAGTCCGCCCCGTTTAAGGGTGGCGACGAGAACGCCCGTGGCTTCCGAGACCTCATTGGCCAGAGCCAGAACCTTCTCGGCAACCTCGCTAGGCTGGAGAAGATTTACAAGGACAACGCCATCATGACCGGGTTCGGCCCGTCTGAGGCATCCACGGAGGCCCGAGGCCTTGAGTCCCGAATCCTTTTGGACTACGCAAGGATTATGAGCGGAGCCAAAGGCCTTGGAGGTCAGGTGTCCGATAGGGACCTTGCCGTCTTCACCGCCATGACCCCTCAGCGAGCTTCGTCTTGGTTCACCCGACTGCGTGGCAATGAAATCGCCCTGCTCAAGAAGGTCAGGTCGCAGACCATCGAGAAGCTCAAGAGCACAGCCCACGCGAACGGGCTGGACTTCCTTCCTGAACGCCAAGAATCTCAGCATCAAATCAATACTGAGAAGTATCGAAACAAATCAATTACCCTTGAATAATGGAACCCTCCACTCCTCCCGGCCCTGAATTTAACGAGGCCGCTAGGTATGCCATGCTTCTCAACCAAGCTGGCAAAAGCCTAGACCTTGGCCCGTCAATCAGCAAGGGACCGGGCGGGTTCCACCTCGCAAAGGAAGAGACCGACGAGGACATCCTCAAGTATTACGAGGAGGACATGACGCAGGGCATTGACCTGTCTCGTCCTGATTGGGAAGAGCATTGGAATGCCATCAAGCGCGGTTACAGCAAAAGGGTAACCGACTACGGCCAACTTTTGGCCGATGCTGGCGGTGAAATCGCCGCGATTCCCGGAAACCTCATTGAGGGCATCGCCGAGGACGGGCTGGTTAAGGGCGTAGCGAGTACTGGAGAAGGCGTAATCAGGTCCATCCGCGACCTGTGGGGCATGGCCGCCGAATCGGAAAACCCGACCTCCCTGCTGTTCGGCTTTAAGTCGGTAATCAAAGGCCTGATGAGCGGAAAGCCTTCCTCGAACGCATACGAGGAGGCACAGCAATGGAATCAGGCTCGTAGGTTCAACTACCACTCCATGCGGATGATGCAGGGCGACGAATCCGTCCTTGAGCAGTACATGGACATGGACGAAGAGACTGCCAAGAAGGTCAGGTCTTTCATCAATCCCAAGGTGGCACACGCCATGTCGTTCATCGGCATGGAGCTCCCGTCCATCATCGCGGCTCCCTTTACTGGCGGTGCTTCCGCCGAGCTGGCCGTAGCCGCGGCAGGCAACAAGGCCGTAAATGCTGCCAACCTAGCCAACAAGGCCAACATGTTCAGCAAGATTGGCAACACGCTTGCCAGCTCTGCTAGTAGGTTCGACAACTTTGCACAGAAAATTACCCAGAGGACTGTCGGCGGAGTCGCTTACGGACTCGGTAAGGCCTTAGAAATTCCTGCCAACATCGCCGGTGCGGCCGTTGGCGGTACCATCGACAACCTTGCAAGCAGGACCGGATTCTCTTCGGGCTACCTTCGTAATGCGGCCGAGACTGTCGCCACAGACGCATCCGTAGCCCTCGGCGGTATGGCTGGAGGCACTAGGCAGACTGTAGGCATGCTAGGCTCTCTTGGCCTAAGGACTACTTCAGAGCTTCTTCAGGAGATTGGCAACAAAGCCATGATGAGGAGCTTCGGAGTAATTGAAGCAGGAACCCCAACCTCCCTTTCCATCCTTGAGTCCGTAGCGGCCAACCAGCTCCTGTCTCCCAGCGCAAGGGTCGGAGCAAAGATGCTGAATACTGTCGTTGACCCGATGATTCAGCTCTCCACCGCATCGCTTAAGCATGCGTACAAGGATGCCCTGACGTTCGCCGGACTAGGATACCTGTCCGACAGGGAGCGTGGTGCAGTCGGAGGTGCGGCACAAGGCATGATGTGGGGCGGATACAGCGGAGCCCTCAGGCATGGCTGGTCCATAGTCAATGGAGGCCTTTCTCACGAAATCCACATCAAGAACTTTGACGAAGGATACCTTCCTCAGGTTGAGAAAATTAATCCGGACTTTGCCCACCTAATCAGGGAGGCTACGTCTTACGCCGATGCCACCAAGTCTACCAAGGTGATGGCTAACACGCGTACGACTGCACAGATTCTTTGGCAGTCGTTGGACTCGGCAGACAGGAAGAACATCATCACCCACGTCGGAAACAAGGAAAGCCTTGCGGCCCACCTGATTAGCAAGGGAATTGACCCGAAGGAAGCCCTCTTCAAGAACGCCAACGCCGCCGGTGGCATGGTTACTTTGGTGAGGGGCAAGGATGGCATTGTCCCGTTGCTATTCCTGAACAGGGAACAGCACAGGCTTCAGGACTTTAGTCACGAAACTATTGCCCACCTTCTTTCCTACTCTCTCAGGGACAAGGGCAAGCTTGGTGAGCACCTTCGCAGGTTCTTCGGCGACAAGGCCGACGGAGGTATTTTCAGCGACGAAATCATCGCTACCAACGCGGCAAGACGCAGGTCTCTTGAGCTGGCTACGTTCGAGGTGGACCCTAAGCTTCCTTATCAGGAGAAGATTAAGGCAATCAATAGCAGGGCGAAGGAGATTTTTGAAGGAGTCAATACGAGCAGGGAAGGAAGCAAGGCGTACTACCTGCAACAGCTCAGAGAACTGAGGGATAGGGCCAGCTTCCACGGCTCTGCCGCATTCTGGTTGCACTCGGCTCCGGACGCTAACGGAAAGCCTGTTCCTGCCGCCTACGCATTCAGCGATTCCATTCAGTTCATGTTTGAGGAGGCAGTCGGCGGTTATGCCGAGTCTCTCTACATCCATACGAACATGCAAAACCTCGTCCTTCCAGACGAGATTAAGCCGTTCCGAGTCAACATCGAGCGAATCTACAACGAGAGGTTTGCCCGAAAGGTCACAGACCTTGAGATGGCGGGAGTCAGGGCAAAGTACGGCGAGTTCCTCGTCGATGACCCTTCCAGCCCCCATAACTCAAAACCCACCATTCAGGCTGAGGCGTACGACGACGGAGTCTGGCGTAGGGCCCCTGAGTTTGACCAGCTAATCCAGTCGATGGTCAGGGACGCTACCAGCCACGACGCTCAGGCTGTCAACAGGCTGAGCCCAGCCCAACAGCTCGCAGAAGCAAAGCTTCACCGAAAGGAATTCCTTTTCAACATCAGCAAGGCCGGTGCCACCATGAAGGGCACCAAGGAGCTGAACGACATGTCCACCAAGTCGGCGTCCGACGCCTTCGAGGTGTTCAAGAATCTGGACGACTCCATCAGGCCAGACATCACGCTAGACGAGCACGGCAACCAGAGCGTTGACATGTTCCGCATCAAGGACGAAGCGCTCGCCGCGATGGAGACGGCTGGCGCAATCGACCCGGAAACCGCTCGCTCCGTCAAGGTCATCAGGGACGCATACACGCGATGGGAATCCAGCGGATTCGCTACCAGCAACATTTTCACGGGCACCTACTGGGGCGACAGCCAGCGCACCCTCAAGAACGGCATGTTCCAGAGGCTGTTCGGAGCCGACGTCTCCGTCACTCATAGGGTCTTCGTGCCCTTCGAGATGAAGCTGACGCTCAAGACCACGGATGGTGCTGGAAAACAGCTCAGGCAACCGCGAGGCGGCATGCTCATGACTGTGGTGGACTACATGGCCATCCATCGTCGCAAGATGAAGATGTGGAGCAGGCCTGACGTCCGTAATACGTTCGTCTCCCTCAGCACGTTCAACAACGCCTTCGACGAGTATCTCGTCAACATGATGAAGGACGCTGGCAGTCGCGTTCCTTCCGCCGAACTTTTCAACAAGCGATTCCCCGGTCAGGGCGAAAAGGTCAGGGACATGCTGTACGAAACCTTCGGAGGCTCTCTCCGCAAGGACGAGTCCTACATCAATTCCCCGAGGGAAGGCTATTCCAGTAGCCATGAAAACCCGAACTACCCCATCCACAGTATGAAGATGGAGCTCTTGGTCGGCCTTGAGCTGACCGCGGGCAAGCCCATGCCGTATCACCACGGCAGGTCTTACGAAGGTCTTCGCAGGAACTACTCCATCGCTGGCTTTGAGAAGGTCAACATGTCCGACAACAGGCTTGTCAACGGACAGGGCTACGAAGTCATCAAGACCGGAACCAAGTGGAAGGTGTTCAGTCCGTTCGGCGGTATCGTAGGCATGTTCGCCGACTTCGCCAAGGCCGCAAAGGCCGTGGACAAGGACTTGGCCAAGCGCGACCTAGCAGACTTGATGCCGAAGCCCACCGAAATCGAGTGGGCTGACATGACTAGGAGTCAGAAACTCCAGTACATGAGCGAAGTGGGTCGCGTGACTCACCAGACCTACGCCGACAGGTTGCTTGAAGGCAAGGGCAAGGCAATGAACTCGCTTGCGTCACTTGACCCGGACAGCGATGTGACATTTACGCCGAAATACATCGGTAGCTACAGCTTCATCGTAGACAAAATTAAGGAACTCGGTGGCAAGAGTTTTGCCATGGTCAGGAACATCATTTCCAACGGCAAGGAGCTGGCCAAGTGGAACGAAAGCAATGGAGTCGAGAAATTTGACCCAGCGCTCGTTCCGATTGTGCCGGTTCTGAAGAAGGATAACGCATACGGACCCTCCTTTGATACCAATGGAAGGTTCTTCTCCGTCCACAGGCACGACAAGACCAAGGTCATGTCTATCCTAATCGACTTTGAGCACATCGAAAAATACGGCATCAACGAAGAAGCCAAGTCGAAGATGCTCAACTACGCCATCGAGTCCTCCCTTGAGGCGATGAGCATGTCCATGAGCCCGTATGGAAAGAACATGTCTTACTGGCTCCCGACGCTGAATCACGTTCCGGAAGGAGCAGAGTCCGTCAACGCACATTACAAGCTCGCTGAAGTCCTGAAATCCAAGAGAGGAAACGAAGGAAAGTTCTCAGAAGAGCGTAGGCTTGAAATCTCCAAGCTTCAGGGAGAAATCAAGACGAGCCTGTCCGAGCGAAACAGGAACCCGAACGACACCAATTCCGAAAATGCCCTAGTTTTTGGCGACTCGGAAGAAGCTAAGTCCATCCTTGAAAGGTCTTCGAGCGGCAGGGAGTTCGCAGAAATTCTCAACAAGGCATACAAGCCCAAGGAAAGGCCTGCCAGCATCCTCAAGGGTTTTGCAAGCATCAGGACGCAGAATCCTGCATGGTTTGATTCAAACTTCCATTCAATCAAGGAAGGGTTTCTTGCCGCGATGTCCTATGTAGACACGGCCCTTAACGACGAAAGCGTCTGGGTTCCTTACCCCTCTTCTGATGGAAGCATCAACTACGCCCTTGCGTTCAAGGACGTCGAAGGCGTCGCAAAAATCGACGAAGCTCTCAATCGAATCAATAGCGCTCCTGACAAAATTAGGTCGGCCCTTTTCCAGAACAGGTTTGCAGAAGTAATTCACCACTCCGTCCACACTCTGGTGCAGAAGGTGGATAAGGGCTCTGGTGGCGAAGTCGTAGCTACCTTTGGTAAGAGCGATTTCATCAGCGCAAAGTACACCCTTGAGCAGCTAAGGATTGCCCACGAAAACCCTGTCGCGATTTTCGCCGATAGGGGTGTCACTCAAATCGTTTCTTCCAGCGGCGTGATTGCAACGGCCGTACCCGGAGAAAGGGCAATGCGTTCAAGCATTATCGGAGGAACTGAAATCGCATCGGAATACGCACAGCCAATCGGTGCAATGATGAATGCGAGCAACGCCCCCTACGGAGCCCTCGTAAGCACCCTGCTCCTCCCAGACAGCAAGAGGCTGAGCAAGAAGGACGTTGAAAGTGGACTTCACTTCAGGGTTCTTGACGCGGCCATCCTGTCGATGAATCCAGAGCTTGAGCCAGCTCTCAGCAACCTTGCCAGTATCTACGAACAAAGCGAAGGAACTCCGAAGGATAGGCTGGCTTACGCTCAAAGCGTCTACAACGAGGTCATCTCCAACGGAGACAAGAACCTCATCGGCATCGCTCAAGGAGTTTACTCCATCGAGATGGCCAGAAATCCGGAAGCAAGAATCGAGTCCCTCGGAACCTCCAAAATCGACGCCGATAGCCTTGCTTCTAGGTTCATGGATGAAGCCGTCGCCAATTGGACGCTTGAGATGCAGAGGTACTGGGCGATTGGAGGAGAAAACTCCCCCATCAACAAGGCCTTCGACACCATCATGGAGAGGAAGTACTACGCCCAGTTCGGTGCCAGCCCGGCACAGATGAAGAAGGCGAAGGACCTCGTAAAGTCGATTAACAGCGCCCACTCCATTCAGGCCAAGGAATACGAATCTCTCAGGAACAGGCCCAAGGCCTCTTACTCCGTTGCTGACGCCTCTGGCCTTAGCAAGGAGCACAAGGAAGAGCTTAGCAAGATGGGCCTCCTTAAGAGGGTCACCATCAAGGGCGTTGATACTGAAATCTTCGAGCTGTCCGACAGGGACTCTTTCGTCGATTATTCTTCGTCCAACGGAGAGCCTCACATGCTCCCGTTCGTCAACAGCCCAGATTCGCAAAAGGCCTTCTCCGACTACCAGCAGGAAGTCCAGCGCAGGTTCAATACCCCGGGCCTTGAGGTGTTCATGCCTAGGGACCAGATTCTCGGAAGCACCAAGCTCGGTAAGGTCTTCGGCCACACCCTGCTCTACAAGTACTTCCCTTGGCTCAAGGACGTCGATGTCAACTTCATCGACATGCACGGAGCTCAGGCTGGCAGGAGGAGCGACGGAACCTTCATCATCAACATCGGTGCTAGGGCGTTGGCCTACGAAAAGCTCGGCCTTCCTCCCGAAGCCGACAAATTCCGAATCGATACCGAAACCCTGACTAGCAGGTACTCTGGTAGCAATTACATCACGGGCCTCTTCGTCCACGAAATCCAGCACATCCTTCAGAGGGCTGGCAACATTCTCGAAGAGCATAGGTCCATTCAGGGCCTGAACACGGAAGACGTTAAAGCCAGCTTCGCGAAGCTTCTCGGCATCCAGAAGCAACCTGTTATCGGATGGGGAGACTTGAAGTACGGCGGTGCCATGGCCGCGGCCAAAATCATCCAGAATTTCGTTGACCACCCCGACGCCCCGGTTGTCGCCAGCCTGCGTCTGCACGCAAAACCCCTCATGAAGACCGCAACGCGGAACATGATGGAGTTCGTTACGTTTGAGCATACGGCTGGTCGCATCAGCGATGAGCTGTACAGGAAAGCCGTGGACCTGCATAAGGAAGCCTCCGACATCGACACCATCGATGACGCTTACAAGGTCTACAAGAGCTTCGACCAGTTCAAGGAATCCGTTGCGGACATGAGCCCGAGGTACATCTCGGTCATGGCTGAGAACAAGGAGTTCCGAGCGGCGTTTGACGCCATGGGCATGGTGTCTAGCTACGACGACATCATCAAAGGCCACCCGGACGGCCGTCAGGTCGCATTGGCGAAGGCGTTCAGGCACTACCGCAACATGGAATACGTCATCGAGCCTGTCGAACGTCAGGCCTTTACGACCATGCAGAGGAGGGCTCTCTCTCAGGAGGAGCTGGCAATCAAGGACAGGGCTCTCGCAGAGAACAGCTCCGTCCTTGAAATCATCGACGCCTCCATGAACACGGCTGGCGTCAGGGCTAGGGAGCTTGGTGGCTCCACCCTTATGAACTCCATCGCAAGCATTGGAGCCGACCCCGCCGACAACCCGGCTTCTGCCGCGCTCGGATTTATGTCCGTCGTCAGGTTCTTCATGGGAAAGGCCCACGACGAGCTCGAAAAGCTCGGACGCCACGTCATCCTTCAGGAAGGCTGGGAAATCGACGACAACGGCAGGATGGTGCTCACCTCTGCCCGATACATCGTCAAGGGAGACTACCAGAAGATTAAGGACGCCTTCATCGCGAAGAACAGGGGTCAGGATGTTCCCAGCTACGGGGACGCTAACAGGCAGTTCCTCGGCATGCCAGAGTCCAATGGAGCCACCGGCAAGCCTAGGACTTACACCATCAAGGAGTTCGCAGAGCTAGCCAATTTCGTCATCGAGTCCGAGGACGTCTTGTCCGTCGGCAACAGCGTCATTGACATCGTCAACTCAGACAAATTCCCGCCCATGGTCCTTGGCGGAGAAATCAGGTCTGAGCTAAGTAAGCTTGGCGTGTTCACGGAAGAGGCCGCAAAGGCCGTCATGCTCGATTCCATCGACAGCAGGATGAAGGACATGGTCATGACTAAGAATGACCTGCTCAACCTGCTTGCGTTCAACCACGTCACGTTCAGCCAGTCTGCCGTGACCACGGGCATCGGCGGCATTCCCGACATGAGGAACAGGCCGATTTCTCCCGCCGACTTCAGGAAGGTTCACAAAGAACTTGGAGTCGCTAGTCACGACGTCTACTCCGCCCTTACTTCAGCCATGGGCGAGCCGTCGCCCGCTAGGGGCAAGGCAACCGAAATGGAAATCGGCAGGTTTAAGTGGACCGCCAACAAGCTTTCATTCCAGCTTCAGAGGCCAAACTGGTGCCCAGAAGCCGCATGGAGGGAATTCAAGGATAGGTTTGATAAGTCTTCCTTCGTCCAGAGGCTTCCCAAGGTGCTCATCGGCCCTGACCAAGTCAGCGCCCTGAATGACAGGATTCAAAGGGCCGCGATGATGATTGGACCTGTCATCAACGCCGCCGCCGCTAAAATCGAAAAGACTGCTGCCGAAGACAGGGGCATGTCTAGGAGGCTGTATGCAATCCTTCTAAAGGATGTTGAAGAGGCGACCCTGAGAATCGCTATGGGTGCTGAAGCGGATAGCATTTCCCTTAGGGATGACACGCTTAGCAATGTCGGACAAGTTTATGAAAGCGTTTCCGGTAGTCCTTCCACGCTTACTCAAAGGTATGGCCTAGAAGCCAGCAATGCCTCCGTGTTCGGAGCTAGGGGCGGACAAAGGCATGTCGGACCCTCGGGATGGGTGCCGACGATGCTAGGAGTCCTGTTTGGCCCGTACATCCACCACATGTCCGAGTCTCCCGCCATCGCGTCGGCAGATACGTCAGAAATCATCAGGCCGGGTTCAAACATCAACCCCGTGATTGCGACCAGCGCCGTCAGCGAGGGAATCGACAACATGAACTCGGCGGCGTCCTATCATGACACGATGTCTGTCCCGCAGGAGGAACTGCTGGTCATGCCGAACAAGTTCTCTAGGGACGGAAGCTTCAGCGAGCTTAAGCGTGCCTTTGATGCCAGCGTCAATGACCTAGACGGACAGTCTGGTTACCTGAATTCGCTTCTGGCTGATGTCGAAAGAATCATCAGGAACGAGGACGACATCAACGACCTAGACCTTGACGACCTCACCACCTACTTTGAGGAAGCCGACAACAGATTTGACGGCGAGGGAATCCCCTCAATCAAGCAGATGCCAGTCGAGGAAAGAATCGCATTCATGGAGCCAATCAGGGCTGACCTTGAAAGCCGAGTGGCCAAGCTCAATGCCCAGAAAGCACTTATCTCCAAGGTCTACGAAGTCTGGGAGGACGCCCTCATGGCGAGCGATGCGGCCGACATGTCGGTCTACAAGAAGAAGCTCACACCCCAGCAGAGCGTAGACATCGTTGACATGCTCTCCACCGATAGGGCCAAGGTCAGGGGCCTGTCGCTCACCGGAGTCTTGGGCTCAATCGCTCCAGACGGGAAAGCCATCATCAGCCTAGACCCTGACAACGCAGACGTCACGGGCATGCACTCGTTCCCTGTCCATGTCTCTGGAAGGGGAATCCCTCTTGAGGTCCTGACTACCTACAACAGGTCGTTCCACAACCTTGAGAGCACCACTAATCATGCCCTCTTCAGCCTTCTTAGGCCGAAGACGTTCATGCTGTCCGATGCACATGCCAACCCTGAGCGTTTCAAGGCTGGCCTTGAAGCCTCAGTTGGAGGCTATGAAAGGGCAGAAGTCTTGGTCGAGTATCTTGAAAAATACACAACCAGCAACAAGTCCACCGCCGTCTCACTAGGAAACGGAGCCATGGCTTACTACTTGGGCGGAAACGTTCTGGCAGTCCAGTCCGTCATGGGATTGCTGATGCTGGAAAACCCAGACAAGACAAAGGGTGCCGAATACATTCAGTCTCAGTTGCCGCGTATCATGTCCCTGCTCGGACAGGAAAACGCCGCGATGGCCGCTCCGGTCATCTCCAACAACAAGTCCACCATCTTCTCCTCCGAGTCTGCCGTCCATGTCACCAATGCTACGCTTGGTGCCGCGGCCCTGCCCGGACTTCTAGGAAAGCTCGAAGTCGGAATCCCGCACGTCGGTTCCGACGGAAGGGTCATGCTGACTAATTACGGGTTCTTCAACGAGATGCTACCCGTCGTTACGGAAGCAATCAAGAGGGGCGCCTCCAAGGATGAAATCGCTCTTGTGGCGAAGGACTGGATTAAGGGAATCGACAAGCAGGGAATCTCCATGCTCGCACATGAGATGTCCTCCCAGATGGGTTCTTCCGGAATCCTGACCCTCCTTGGCCTTATTGCTGGCGTTGATTTCTCCAAGAAGAACCAGCTTCCCGCCAACTTCGGCTATTCTGCCAAGAGTGCTCTTAACTTCGGCTCTGCCATGGGCCTTGACCACCTCATGGGTCAACACTCGGCACTAGCGACCAAGGTCGATAAAATCGGAACGGGCTTCCTTTCCACCGAACTCGCAAGGCTCATGGAGTCCGCGATGACCGATGAAAGCGGAGAATTCTGGATTGGCATGGCCGTCTCGATGCAGGCCATGCGCGACAAGAGGGCAAAAGCCTACCCGCTCGCACAGACTGGCAGGTATAACAGCAGGCCGTACCAAGCCCGCAACATCAACAGGATGGATAGTGCTGTCCTCAGCAACACGGGCGATTACCTTGAATTCCCTGCTCCGATGTACGGAGCTAGGATTTCAACCTACAGGCACGACCCCAGCATCACCCCGGGGTTGTCCAATGCCTCTTGGGAAGGTGTCGGCATGTACCTTGATACGGCATACGGACCCAGCCCTGTCGAGAAATACTCCCCGGGCTCAGACAGGCTTGAGTGGACCATGTTCGGCCAGAATGAATACCTCGACCTAGTTGAAAACAGGTCCCCCGAGGTGATGATGGACGCACTTGAAGGCACTACTGTCTACGACGCAATCAATCAGGCGAAGTACCACACTAGGGAGCACCTGACCTACGTCGGCATGTTCAGCGAAGACGAAAAGGGAACGCTGATGCTCAAGGCTCATGACGGAAACAGGAACTACGGCGAAGACGATTACGTCGTCGGAGGCTCTGGAGCGGGCTCAATCAATACCCCGAGCGTCGGAACAGTCGTCAAAAGCGCAATCAAGAGGAGCCTTATTGCCAACAGAATAGCCTCCGTAGCCAAACAGCTCGGCAAGTCCGAAGTCTCCACTCCTGCCGCGCGATTCAACCTTACTGTCGCTCCGTCTCCGGGCATGGTTTCAATCAAGGCTAGGGAAGAAAGAAGCACCCTGTGGATGGGCAGGAAGTCCTACATCGCCAAGGTGATGGGCGGAGCTGGCACCACGGGCATGCTTTCCCAGCTTCACTCCAAGGACTACGGCAAGGTAGGCATCAGCTGGAAGAGGATGGAAGACGGACGAATCATGGTGAACTTCTCGCCGGACGTCTCGATGACCGCAACTTACGACATCGTCCATGACTCTGACATGCAGAGCCCTGCCGTCGGCATCCCGCTTTTGCGAGCAATCGGCTGGGATGCGAACAGCGGAACTGCGTTCTCACAGTCCATGTCCAGAAGGGCTGTGTTCGGAATCGGAAAAACTTCCGGTGCATACGCCAAGGAGCAGGCTCCGTTCCTCAACAACGGAAAGAAGTATGGCGGTTTCGATGACGTCGCTGTCAGGGATTACCTAAAGGGCATGCAGAAACTGCTCGGAGGTGACATCTTCTTGGGCGGAAGGACTCACAACAAGCTCACGGGTGGAGCAGGACTGAGGCCTAGGTATGTCAGGGAGCTCGACAGCAGAGCCAGAGCCAACCTGTCTAAGATTATCGAAGGCAATGTCCCAGCAGGAATCGAAGACGCGTTGGCCCTAGTCGCATACGCAGATGAAGCGATGCACGACATTTCTCAGGAACACGCTTACGTCACGTTCATTCTTCCGGCCGACGCAAAAATCGAAGACTTCAATACGGCGATACTTAATACCTACGCCGCCGCCATGCACACCATGGGTCCCTATGCAAAGACTAGGTCCTTGCCTACTTTCATGGGAATCGACGGACCCGTTCTTTCCACCCACATCGGAAGGATTACGGACATGAACGATGACAGGGCGTTGCACAGAAGGTTGATGGAGAGCATGAGGGAAGGCATGGACGCCGAAGACGCCATAAATCCCAAGCTTCAGCTCAGGGGCATGCAACCCACTCAGGGTTCTTCCTCTGGAGGAAACATCGTCACGATGATGGAACAGGCCGCGAGGTCAGTCCAAGCCGTCAACCCGAACTTCCACGGAGACTTGACCGCCGCGTTTCACAGGATGATGACCGGAGAATCTGGATACTTCCTGCCCGACAGCGAAAGGTCCCTTGCCATGTACGGCGAAAGGTCTGCCGCCATCGAGCTGATGTTCCCCGGAAGGACCGACCTCAAGCATCACTCTTGGGATACCAGCGACTCCTTGAACCTTACTGTGTTCAAGAACGCACAGAAGAGGTACACCATCGGATGGAATGAGTTCGGCCCAATCGGAGCCGACGGAAAGAGGCAGGTCAAGCGCATCATCAGGAACTTCGACACGGAGTCCGAAGCCAACGCATTGGCCGACAAGATTTCGGCAGGAAACATCCAAGCCGAAGTCGCAAAGACCACGCCAAACAGAGACTCGCTCAGGGTCGAGTCTGCCGGTACCGCAAAAGGCCTTTCCGCTCAGGTCCAGCAGTCCACTAGGATGGCCCTCGAAGGCGGTCCTGAGGGCGAAGCAGGAAACCACCTCTGGAACGGAGGCAAGAAGTGGGGCGTCGGTAACCTTGGTAAGATGTTCGACACTCAGGAAGCGGCGAAAGCCGCGGCCAACCTGCTTAGGCAGGGCGACGTACTGACCATGGAAGCTCCAAGGCAGGAACGAATCAGCCTCAGCTTGGCAGACCATAGCCAATCCGAACTCGAAAGGGTTCTCAGGCACAGGTCCACGTTCGCTATCGGCGGTAGCCCCGTGCAATTCGTGTCCAAGATGGTCAACGCACTCATCAAGGGCATGGACAAGAACAAGCGAATCAAGGACGTCCGCACCGGACTTGAATGGTTCGACCTGCTCATGGCGAATACTGTGTCGAAGAACGAACTCAGGACCACGGGCATGGCCGAGTTCCTCTACGCCAACAGGAACAATAACCTCACGAAGAAAGAGCTGTTCGACTACCTGTACGTCTTCTACCCGCAACAGGGCAGGACTGTCTGGCAGTCCCATTACGAAAAGCTAACACAGCAGCAGCAGACGAGCAAAATCAGGAATCCGCACAACATCGACTTCGTCGCGTCCAAGATGCTGTACGCCAGCCGTACGCTGAAAATGGTCCAGATGATGCTTGGCGGACTTGACCACGCATTGGTGAAGGCAACGGACGATGCGACGCCTGCCATGCAGACGGCAATCCAGACGTTGAAGGACATGCACCTTGCGGCGCTCACCGATGCGTACGAAAAGGTCATGAACAAGGATACCATCATGTCGCTCATCAAGGAGCTTGGCCTTGAGGGTCAGGAATCCGGAGCCGTCGTCATGCGAATCCTCAACGAGCTTCAGACTAATCCTGACAGGATTCTTCAGTTCTCCGCTCCGTTGCTTGAGACTTACAGGCTCAACCTGAATACGGCAGTAGCAAAGGCCAAAACGGAAACGCTCGCCGCCCTTCAGGGTATCGAACTGGAGCTTGGTGACCCGGTCACGATGGACTCCACCCAGCTCACCAACGCTGGCCTTGCCCTGAGCGATTGGGATTCTGCAATCGAAGAATACTACGACAAGGCCCACGGAACTCAGGAAGATTACGGATACACAAAGGGCGGTGACCACGGATACGCTGGCTACACCTCTGGCGTTGGTGAGCACGTTTACACGGCGTTGTACACCGAAGTCGCTCCTAGGGAGGAAGACTTCAGGAAGTACATCGATGGACTGAGCAAAGCGAAAGACTCAGCCGCAGACCCTGCGGAAAAATCCAAGTATCAAAGCGCGATAGACGCCGCCTACCACGTCTACAAGGTCAGGAAGAAGATAGCCGAAAACTACTCCAGACATGCAACCAGCCACAAGGGAGCACCAAGCGGAAAGGGATTCAACCTCCTCGGACACCTTCGCGTCACGGACGCTACTGTTCCTACGGCGGTTCCCGTGCTAAGCACCCCGGGAAGCATCTTCGAGCAACTCAAGTCCTATGGACGAGAGCGAGGCGAACAGGCACAGATTCCCGTGGCCTTCATCGAGGAGTTGCAGTCTGACACCTACCAGCGAAAGACGTTTGGTCCGCACCTTAGCTCCGACTACACCCTGTACGCCACGTTCAAGGAGCTTGAAGAGCTTCCGGGACTGAGGGCTCAGGTTCAGGAAGTAACGGACAAACTGCATACGCTCCAGATTTCTGAAAACTCCAAAGCTGGATACCTTCAAGGATTCACAGGTGGTGCCGCTTCTAGGTATGTTCTTCTTAACTACTTCCTGAACGCGTACGCCCATCACGAAATCAAGACCTCCGGACCTTTCACTAGGTACATGGTCAGCCAGATGAGTCAGGGCTCTGAATGGAAGCCGTCTGGCAAGATGATTCCTGTGCCGAAAGCATTGCAGGACAACTACGGCCTGCCAGCAAGCATCCCTGACGTCTACCCTGTCGGTCCGTTGACTAGGGATACAGCGACGAAGTTCAGGGCGTCTACGATGCACCCCCTCGAAAACCTCAACGCAGAGGTGCTCAAGGTGTTCTTGTCGCCCGGAAACCTTGCAGTTCCGGGATTCGGAAGCCTGAAGTTCAGCAACTTCATCTACCACGGAAACACCGAGAAAGGCGTCTCTGGACTAGCCAAGTACTTCTTGGCCATGAGTCCTGAATTCATCGGCATCGCTAGGGAGCTTGCTGAGTCTTCCCTTAACGACCCTACCGCAGTCGAGAAATTCCTTGGCAGGTTCGACTTCGACCTTCTCGCCAAAAATTGGGCTTCTAGGATTAGGGCTCTTGCAAGCAACCAATCGCTCAGGGAAGAATTCATCAGGCAGTTTGGAGACAGCAATACGACCAGACAGCACTTCAACAGGATGGTCCAGCTTGGTAACATCTTAGAGTCGATGTCCTCCATCGACGCAGAAGAAGCCGCGTTCCAAGTCAGGTCCGTCAAGTTCGAGCCTGAGTCTGAAGAGACTACTAGGTATGTGAGGATTGACCCAGAAGGTCCCGGATTTGACAGGAAGTTCATCGACAGGAAGCAGGTCTTTGCAATCGCCTCAGACGATAAGATTGCCGAGTTTGTTACCAAGCTCGGTGAAAGAATCGGAGCCGAAAGCGTCAATGTCGAATCCCTGAAGCCCCTGTTTGCCAAGTACAAGCTCCATAAGGACAGGACGCTTAAGTCCCCGAGAGGTGTTGTTTCCACGATGCTTGCGTTCGCCTCTGAGGCGCTCGGCGTCGAACAGGAAAAGATTGCCGAAGCCATGCTCAATGGCGACCCTGCCGCCGCCGACGCAGGAATTACTGCGTCTGACATCGTCGAGTTCGCGCACGGACGAACCAAGCTCAACGACAAGCTGGAAGTCATCAGGTGGCTAGACGAGATTTCTGACAACAACTACGACACCAAGCATGAATTCGCTAGGCGATTCGGATTCATGTTCCGTGCAACCGATTACGAGCACGACCCGTCCAATCAGAGGATTAGCAACATGCGTGACGTCTTCCAGCATAACGCGAAAAGCGTCATGGGCAGGATGATGGAAGCCATGGCTGGCCCTGTCGCCGTTCTGTGGAACAGCTACAATGGCACCGACGAAGTCACCAAGCTCAAGGAGAAGCAGGCCGACCTAGCCAAGAAAGCTGGCCTCAAGCTGGACGAAGACGGAGACATCCAGACCTACAATCTGCCTGACTCCATTCCCCATGGCGAGGACAACGCTTACAGGCCAATCCTAGTCAACACCTACGTCATGAACGCTCTGGCCAAGAGGCAAAGGGCTCTGGTCATCGCTGACGCAAGGCATCACAGGAGCAGGTACGGCTCCACCGGATACGTCAATCACGCCCTTAACCTTGGCAACGGACGCATCATGATGCTCAGTAGCAGGGCTCAGGACCTTTCTCACGCGGCCTACATCCTTGATGTCGTCCGCAAGAGGGGCTTGTTCAACAACCTCATCGAGCGCATCCGCAGGGAGAACATCCACTTCGGAGACATCGTCGAAATCGACGGCACCGGAAAGTCGCTTGGCTCTTGGCTTATTGATGCTGGCCACCAAGTCATCGATGAGTTCCCGGAAGCCTACTCTTCGGAAAGGAATCGAGCCCTTGACAAGAAGGAGTTCGGACACGCCATCGAAGTTCTCGCAAGGGAATGGAAGTCTTTTGGCGGTAACGAACAGTCGATGTTGTCTACGTTCGAGAACTTCAACGACAAGGACGACATGATGAAGCGTATGGGCAAGATGAAGGACGCCCCAGAAGGGCTCCTTGTCTCCCTTCCGTACGACAAGACCCATGGCTATGCCGTCAATTACGGAGCTCCGGGCTGGCTCAACGAATACTACTACGCTGGCAATCCGCGAAAGGCCATCGAGGCCGTCTCTCATGACGCATTCGAGAAGGCTTCCGTCGCCATGGCGAACGACAAGACCTACGTCGTCCTTGCCCCCAACGGCAAGGTTCTGTTCGAGAAGATTGCCACGCTCGAAGAAGCTGAAGAACGTGCGGCCCAGTCCTCCAAGTACCTAGGAAGCGTCCCGCACCTTACTGTGTTCCTCAAGCAGTACGGACGAATCGGTGCCTATGTCATGGAAGCATTCATGCAGTCCAACATGGGCAACGAAAGGCACCCGGCCCTAAGGATGGTAAAGGAAGACAACAGAGGCACAGAGTCTTGGAGGGGAATCGAAGAAATCGTCGAGGGCGCTGGCCTTGCTTCCTTCTCGAAGGGAGACTGGAACGCCGGAAAGTACGACGAGGCTTACCTAGGCCCATACGACACCGACACCAATCCTTCGTCTCACCTTCAGGATAACGCTTCCATGCTTGCAAAAGAAAGAGGCAGGAACGCCAACCCTGAGGCTATGGGTCCTCCCCACATCCCATCTGGCAACCTTACTTGGAAAGCTCCGATTCCGTTGCAGTTGCATGCCATGGGCATCACCAAGCTTTCGTCTCACGATGAGGTTGCGGCTGGCATGGTTCGACTCACGGGATTCACGGGTCCGATGATGGTCATCAAGCCCAAGTTCCCGACGGCCATGCACGCTACCGAGATGGCCAAGCTAATCGTCGAGGGCATCAGCCTTATGTCGCTTGCGGACATGAGTTCCGAAGGACGCCAGAAGGTGGCAATGGACATCCACAAGTGGTACACATCCGGTCAGGGCGTCAAAATGGGCCACGGACGCAAAGCCGAAGACGCAATTCGCAACGCTCGAAACGGAAGAGCCTTAGAGCAAGCCATGCTTGAGAACAAACCGCTGTCTCAAATCTCCAAGGAGACTGGAATCGATGGAGCAAGCCTTCGTGATACAGTAAATTCCATGAGGAGGTCTGGAATCCCATTCCCTAGGACTGCCAAGAGGATGGATGGCGAGAAGTACGTTGAATTCGGACAGAAAAAATTCAAAGGAGCCGCCCCGCTTGATGAAAAGCTCGTACAGAAAATCAAGGAGCTGAGAAACAGCGGAATGACCTATCGTGAAATCGGCGAAGCACTTGGAATCTCCACCGCAAGCGCAGGCAGATACGGAAACAGCGGACCAGACTACAGGCCTGACAGGGCTGACCCTACTGAGCCCTACGGAGGTCCTCACGCATGAGCCCAGACCCGCTAGACGACCTAAAGGACAGCGGGTGGCTCATGGCCGCTCTTGGTGCGTTAGGTGCGTTGCTTAGGTTGCTCATCAGCGACGAGGAGCACAGCTGGGTGGTGTGGGTAAGGCGAACGATTGCCGGTGCCATCATCGGCATCATCGCATACTTCGCCGTGCACGGCCTTGTTCCCCCCATCTACGAAGCTGTCATCTACAGCGTGTGCGGAACGTTTGCACCTGAGGTAGTCGAGGTGGTGCGTCGTCGCGTCCTACGAATCAAATGAGAGCAATCATCCTGTCCATCCTGCTGGTCGGTTGTGCTACCAAGCCAGCTCCGGTCCCAGCTCCAGAGCCAGCCACCAAGACGCGCGATGCCTATGTCGATAGGCTTGAGCATGAGGCCAGCGAAGGAGCCGCGGCCATCGTCGTCGCCAAGAAGAACGTGGAAGGCAAGGGCAAGCCCCTGCTCGACCTGACCGAGACCCGGCTGTCTGGCATCAAGAAGCCGACGGCAGAACAGGTGAACAAGTTCGAGGCCACGCTGGCCAACACCAAGGCCATGCAGACGGAGCAGGACAAGGCCAAGAAGGTGGACGAGGAGACTACCAAGCTGGCCAACCGCATCGCCGAGATGGACAAGGAGAACACGGCCCTCAAGGACAGCATCAAAGCCATGAACAAGGAGAAGGAGTGGGAGAAAATCTCCGACAAGTTTTTGCTGATGGCTATGGTGTTCGGATTCGCAGGAGCCGCCTTCGTGGTTGCAAATACGTTCATAGGCAAGGGCCTCAAAGCTGGCGTGGTCATGTTCATCATGTCCGGCATTTGTGCGGCCACGCCGTCGGTCCTCAGGGATGTGGTGGAGTCCGAATGGTTCAGGTGGGCCTTCGGTGCCTGCGTCCTCCTAGGGATGGCTTACGGCATGTACGCTGGCCTGCATACCCACAAAGAAGTAAAATGTCGCTTGCGCAGTCCTGAGGGCCCGCAAGCATAGCGTCTCACCTCGGTTAAACCCGTGCGTGTGTCGTGGGGGTGGCTCAGCCTTAATGGTACGCTGGTCGTACCGCCCTTAACAAACAGAAAGGGCCCCATGTGGGGCCCTTGTTGTTTGCTGTGCCTCGGTATCAGGCAGTCGCAAGAAGGCGTTCCAGATACTTCCGCTGTTTGGCGGTAAGCTTCGGGGCTTCCTTCTTCTTCGCGTCAGTAACCTCGTTCTTGGTACGAGGCTTGTCGCTCGCCTTGTATCCACAAAGGACTGTGATGTCCTTGACCTTGCTGGTCTCGCAGTACTTCCGGAAAGCGATTTCGCGGATGACTGCACCACGGATGATTTCGGAGCGACTGACGCCGGTTGCGACGGCGATGGCTTCGAGTTCGGCGAGGACGTTCTTGGCAACGGAAGTGCTGATGACTTCGTTCCCGATGATGTCCCCGACGAGGGCCGGGTTGATGTGGACGATTTTGCGGTCGCCGACGTTTCGGTGATACCGCTGGCGGGGTGCCTGTGCGGTCTGGGTGTTTGTGCTGTTGAGCATGTGCGTGTGCGGGTGGAAAGTTATGGCCCTACTAGGAATCGAACCTAGATTAAGCGTTTAGGAAACGCCTGTCCTATCCGTTGAACGATAAGGCCAGAGGGTTTAGAACGGAACGTCGTCCGTGGAGATGATTTCAACGTCCTCTCGGGCGTCGCGAATCAGGTCGAGGGCTTCGCGCAGGGCGATGTCCTTGTCGCTAATCTTGCCGTTGTAAGGCTTAGGCTGATACTCCTTGATGTACCAGTCGAGGGAGTTCTTGGCGAGGTCGCCGAGACGGGAGCCCTTGTTCTTGCCGAACGGGAGGATGAAGTCCAGAGCCTTGGCCAAGTCGCTGTTGCTACCCGGAGCCGAGAGAGGAGCTTCAGCCTTGGGGGCAGGAGCGACAGTCTTCGGAGCAGGAGCCTTGGGGGCTTCCTTAGGGAGCTGGATGAGCTTGGGAGCGGCGATGGTGCGGACCTCGCGGTCAGTCTCTGCATCGTCATCAGCCGTAGCCAGATTTGCCACGGCGGCGATGGAATAGCGTCTCAGGTACGAGACCAAAGACCCGATGTCCTGACCCTTCACTCCTTCAGCGACGGGCATAAGGATGGTGCGAGAGACGTATCCGCCATCCTTGTGGATGACCATGGTCTCGACGCCGACCTCGCCACGATTGACGTTGTTCGACACAGGGAACTGCACGATGGCGAGTCCGTATTGGGCGAAGATTGCTTTCGTGGCCGCAATGTGCGCCCCGAGGGTGGCGTAGGAATTCTTATGGAAAGGATTCTCTGCGTCCGCGACCACGTCGCGAGTGCGGCTGACCGCTTCGGCGTAGGCCTTGGCGAATTCTGGTGTGATGTTAGTACTCATTATTTTTGGGTGGAGATGGAGATGGAGTTGGTTTCGTTGCTCACGAAGTTGATAAGGATGAGCCTCATGAAGTCAGCCCTAGAGATGCCGATTTTTTCGGCCGTGTCTTTGAGCTTAGTCGCATGCGGTTCCGGGACCTTAACCCAGAGGAGCTTGGAGTTGTTATCGTTGTTGGTTTTGGGTTTCATGGAAGAGTCCTTCGAGGCATCGGGTAATCTCAGCCGCTTTGACACGCGGGTCCCTGAGGTCGATGCGAATGGGATTGTTGACCGACTGCCAATGGCGTCCGTATTCACGGAGCTTCAGGCTTAGGCTACCCCACGTCTTGTATCCGTCGTCGTAGAACTGCTTGCACAGGTCATACAGGTGCGGGTCATTGGAGATGTAGTTGGCCACCTCCCATGTTTCGTGGTTGGAGTAGCCGTTGTACGACTGGTTGGTTTTGTCGGACATTAGTCTCGGTAAGTTTCGTTGATGAAGATGTTGAAAGCGTCCCTGAGCCTATCGACACAGATGTCGGAATCCTTTGGCAGGTAGACCGGCTTGTCTCGGTATTCGGCTCGCTTGGCTTTGACGTAGTCCTTGAGTTCAATGCTCAACTCGCGCAGATGCTTGTTGAGGTTGTCTCGTTTTTCTTTGTTCGTGCTCATGTGTGTGTGGTGGAAATTGGTGGGGGCTTCTCACCCCCTTGGGCTTACTTGGCTTTCGCTTCGAGGGCCTGAACCTTCGCCGTCAGTTCTTCAAGACGCTCGATGATAGCGTTGTGAAGGTGGATGACAGCAGAGGCCTTGCTTTGGTCGAGTTGCTCGAACTTGATGCCCAGACCTTTGATGGTCGGGTTCTCGATGTTCTGCTTCTCGGCCTTGATGACTTCGATTTCCTTTTGGAGGTCGGCGAGTCGGGCATTGATGTGGTCAATGTTAATCATGGTTGTGCTTGTTGGTTGTCGTTGGTTACACGCTGAATGAACAGCGTCGAGGTGAGTGATAGAATAGCTTTCGTAGTCCGATACAAGTTTTATTTCGTCTTTTTTTCGTCCGGCTGAGGCTTCCACTTGTTCTTGGAGTACAACGACTTCCACATTTCCTGAATCCTTAGTTGCTCGCTGGTCAGCACTTTTTGTTCGGCTGGCGTCAGCAGTTTGAGGCTGGGCTTCAGTCTTTCGGGCCTACGCTTCTGGCTCATCGTGCGGCCACCCTTTCAAACAGGTCGCTGTCCTTGAGACGTGCGACGAACGCCGCACCAGTCTCCTTGTCGTGGAATCGCTCCAGCAAGGTTTCTCCGGTCAGGTTTGTAGTGATAATCGTAGGACGCTTGTGCATGGTGCGCTGGTCGATGAGAGCAAACAGGCACGATGCCATGCGGTCAGTCATCTTCTCCTTGCCCATGTCGTCGAGGAACAGCAACGGCACGTTGGTCATGTGGAGCATCGTCTTATCCCATGTGCTATTGCCCCAAGACGCCGCGATGCGGGCCTCAAGCTCGAACATGGTCAGGAACAGGTAGCGGTACTTGAACTTGTTCTCCTTCCACAGCCTGTTGGCGATGTACCAAGCCGTACGGGTTTTTCCCTTACGAGTGGTGCCATGGATGAGCAGTCCCTTTCCGCAGGGCAGGTAGTGCTCGGCCACCATCTGAAGTTCGCCTAGCCGACGCGGGTCGGTGTCGGCAAACAGCTCGGGCATCGGAGTCTCTGGCTTCGGCTCCTTGGGTGCACCATGGGAGAGCACCATCTTGTCCCAAGCCACCATGCAAGGCTTGCACAGCGTCTCGTAGACGGGGATGTTCTCTGCGTACTCCCGAATGTGGGCCGGGTTGTTGCAGTTGAAGTTGCGACACAGGGGTGGCTCAGAAGCCCTTGGCGTGGTCATGGTCGGTCTTTGGGGGTTCGTTGGAGGTTAGGCCCTTCTTGGGCTCAAAGATGCCCTGCCAGCCCTGTAGGAGGCTCTGCTCGACGGCCTGTGCGGCCTTGGCGGCTCCCCATGTGGCGAAGCAGGTGTCCCAGCGTTCGATGTACTCGTTGTTCGTGGGCCAGCGGCGCGACCTGCGGAAGGCCAGCCACCTGTCCCAGACACCGGCCAGCTTGGCGTCCTTGCGGATGAAAGAATCATTGACCAAGACAGGTTCAGAAACCTCTCCCGCCTTTTCCATAACCTTGTTTCCATCCTTATTACTATCTGGGTGAAAATTCTTTCGCCCTTTAGGTGAAGAAACCTTCACCCCTCCGGTGAAAGGCTTTTCACCCCTGTCCAGAGTGTGGCTGATGATGTCCCAGAGGACGCCATCGTCGTCCTTGCGGACGTAGCCACAGTCCATCAGGCGACTAATGCTGTACTGGGTGTTGCGGACCGACTGGCTCATGTAGTCGGACAAGCTCTCGCGGGTAGCGAAGCACCCACGCTCGTTGCACAGGATGTGAATCACCCCGAACAGGAACTTGTCGGACTGGGTCAGCCGCGCGTCCAGAAAGACGCGGGCTGGAATCCAGATGCCCTTGAACTCGAAGTCCTTAGCCATTGAGGATGTCGATGCCGTGGAATGCGGCAGTCTCCGGGCGTCCGTTGGCATGCCACCAGAGCATCTTGTGGATGGCCGACAGGTACTTCTTGCGTCCGCTGATGAGCATCTCGTCGCTACACTTGTAGACGCGAGCGTCATGGGGCGGCTCCTTGCTCACAGGGATGTAGTAGAAGTCGTTAGGCACGGCCTTGTAGGCGGTCATCAGGTCGCTGTAGTAAGCGGACTGGATGGCCCAGCCGTTGTTGTACGAGGCCCCGGTGACTGACGTGATGTCGGCGATGCTCTTGAGGTCCTTGGTCACAAGCTTGTCGTCGGACTCGCTGAGCCAGTCGAACTTAGCCTTGAGCCTGAGCGGGACGCCCTTGAACTCACCTTCCGTGACCACGGCATCAGCGACGATGCAATGCTCGACGACGTACTTGGAGCCCACGGCGTGGCTCTGGAACAGAGTGCCAAGGGATTTGTACATCGCATGGATGGTATGGAAGTCTTCCTCCTTGAGGACAGTCTTGTCGCCGTTCTCGGCAACGAAAGCTTCCCACGTCTCCTTGCCGAGCTTGGTTCGCCTATCACAGGACGGAGCCACGGCGTAGTGGCCGTAGAACGTGCTCTGTTCGAGGACGTAGTGATGCAGGGCGGAGCCGAACAGCAGGGCTGGGCCGACCTCCGGGTTCTTGAGCCTGTACTCGGCGTACGAGGGAGAGACGTTGTGGATGTCCTTGATGTAGGACTGGTTCAACGCCTCCATCGGCCGGTACTCCTGCTCGCTGAGGTTGAGGAGCTTGGCGTTCTCAATCTTAAGACTGATGACGTTGTCTCCGTGCGTGTCGTAGTGCTTCATGTGCTGGGTTGGGTGGAAGTTTTGCTGGCGACCTTGGCTCGCTCCATGCTGTGCAGATACAGGTCATAAGCGCTGACTGCTAAGGCTTCAGAGTAAGGGTCGTTGCTGCGTGAGTATTCAGAATAGAACGCATACGCAAGCCTAGCCTGCTTCCAGAGGCGTAGAGCCTCAGGGCTTTTCGGATTCTCCTTCGGACTTGGGCTTGGATTTTTCATTGATGAACTTCTCGACGTTGGCGATGCCACGCTCGATGTTGGCCTTGAGTTCGAGGCCACGCTTGTGGCGTTCCTCTAGGTCGATGATGAGCTTGAGGGCATCCTTGTCAGAGTCCTTGAGGACGTTGAGGAGGGCCTTGGCTTTGGCCAGCGAGGGTGCTTGGCCGTTGCCGTTGATGGCCCAATCAAGGACCGGATTTTGATACATGTGCATGTTATTCGGACTTGGAGAATTTGAGTTTGGCGACGAGGTCGAGAATCTGCGACGTGATGTCGATGTTCTCACGGCTTTGCAGGTCGATGCTCCTGAGCCAGATGCGTTCGTTGCCGACGTTGACATAATCACGCTTGTAAGCGTCGGGCTTGGCGTCCGGGTTGAACTTATCCCACAGGGCAACGTTGAGTTCGTTCTGCTTGTTCTCAAGGGCCTTCAGCTTGTAGAGGTACTCGCTGTGCGGTTCGGCAAGGGCCTTGGCCTTCTCGTATCCGGCCTTCAACTCGGCGATGCGAGCGAAGAATTGGACGACGTAGTACTTGAACAGCCTGTATGCCTTGTCGGTCTTGATTTGGTTGTAGCCGTATTCCTGAGAGCCTTTGATTTGCTTGAACGCGCTGTACGAGTTGTGCTTCGGGCAGAATTCATCATCGCTACCATTCCTCATGGCATTGCGGGCCTCGTTGGTGGTGTAGTGATGGGCTCCGTAGTCCGTGCCGACGCTGAGTTTGGTCTTCTTGGACCAGCGGTCACCGACCTCTGGCTCGATGCTGAAGATGGGGCACAGTTGGCAAGGGAAGTTGGCGACGATGCTGTTGTCATACAGGTTTTCGACTTCCTTGACTGAGCACCAGTTCTCGATGTCCTTGTTGAACTTCCGGAGGTGCGACTCCCAGTAGGCGTCGTCCTGTCGGATGCTGACGTTCAAGTCGGTCATCCAGCTTCCGTCTTCGTTCTTCTTGAAGTGAAGGTAGTAGCCTTCATTCAGGTCGAATCCGACGGCCTCATTCCAGATGGCCTTGAGGTCTCGCTCGATGCTGTCGTACAGGGCCTTGCGGGCCTCGACGGACTTGGTGTTGGCCATGCTGAACGAGGAGACCTCGACGGAATGGCTGATGTTATTGATGTTACTCATGTGTGTGTGTGTTTTGGGTTGGAAAGTTATGGCCCCGAAGGGCCTGCTCTTATCGGGCGATGAGGACGATGATTCCGATGAAGGAAGCGAGGTCCAGAGCCGCCGCGATAGCGATGAGCGTATTGATGCTGATGTGCATGTGTGTGTTGTGTGTTGTGGTTGTGCCCTTGCGGGCGGGAAAGAGGTGAGGCTCGGCTATGCTAGACCGACTTGCGTCCCGTAGTGCTACCACGGCACAGAGGGGAACCTCATAAAGAGTTGCCCCACATAGGGGGCGTTTAGGCACCTCGTAATTGAGGATGATAGCCAAGGCCCGGTGTTAAGTCGCGCCTAGTTGGTGGAGATGTCGGGAATTGCACCCGAGCGTGTGTCGATGTAAGGTTGAACAGGCCTCTAAGCATCCCCGAAAGTGTAGCAAGGAGGGGACTCGAACCCCTGTCATAGGAATGTGAAACCTAATCGATAACCCGTATCGCCCTGCTGTGTGTGTGTTTGAATGAACAGGTCAGCCTCATCAGCTGACTCCATTCACCATGTAGCGTGATTGTCGTGGGTCAAGCGTATGTAGTCAGAAAGTTATGCTATTTATGTAAGTCGTTGGTAATCAACGAAATCCAGTTGGCACTTACCAGCCAGAATCCTGCCATTTCGCCCGGGTTTGCCAGTCATTTGCCCTGTGTGAGCGCACGAACAGGGGTGCTGTAGGGCCCATGTAGGCTGAGCCACGCACAGTATTGTATGAGACCCACTCGTCAGCCATGTCCACATGCTCAGGCGAGAGCATGATGATGAGCTTGTCCAACGTCAGCTTCTTCTTGTATCCGAATTCATCATACGCGTACGAGAGGGCGAACAGGTGTTCCAGTATGTTCAGGTCATACACGGCTCTGTATGTGCCGTTGCCTTCTTCAGCCACTCCAACGCATCCATAATCCAACCACTCGCGAGGCTCGAGCATTAGCATCTTGCTCACCTCGACGTCGTCGTGCATCTTGGCCTTGTTGATGAACGCTTCGACTCCACTCACGCCAAGCTTAGTGCGGATAGGATTGGTCGCGCTCGTTGTCTTCTTCCCTTTCGGTTTGTGCGTTGCCATGAGCCATACCCCAACCCGGATACCGAGTCAAAGCAAGCCAATGTTCCCTAGCATGTATGATGATGAGAGAGCACTAGCGCACGCCATTGCACTCATAGAGTCCGACAACACACCCAACGCAGTTGGTGATAAGACTCACCCCGATGGCCCGGCCATAGGTGCATTTCAGATACACCAGAGTGCGTGGAATGACATCAGCGACATGCGGGCCAAGCTGTGCCTGCCTGTGTATCCATACCATGATGCATTCAAGCCCAAGGTTGCTCGCGAGTATGCAACTACGTTCATCAGGGCCATAGTGGCTAGTTTTCGGAAGCACCACGGAGCTCCTCCTAGCCCCCAGCTCATCTACGCATGCTACTCGCTTGGGCCTAGCATCATAGCCAAGGTGCCACGCATGGAAGGCCTGCACAGGACGTTCAGCGACCATTGCACCTCACTCATGAGCTACAAGGGCTCAGTCACCAAGCCCCTGACGTCCATCGGCTATTCCCGGTCCATGGCCTCACGCAAGATGGCCACAGGCGAACGTTATCAGAACCTCATACACGCACACCATGATTCACTCAGACAACTCGGCATCCCGCTCCTCTGGCTCGACTAGGTCCAAGTTCGACATCGACCTACAGTATGGTCAGGAAGGTGAGCGCTGGCTCACATGGCTAGGCACAGACCAAGCCAAGGTCGAGGTGAAGACCGAACGCGACACATGGGCCACCACAGGCAATGCCGTGTTCGAGTATGAGTGCAGAGGCAAGGCATCAGGCATAGCCATCACAGAGGCAGACTACTGGGTGCACATCTTCAAGCTCGGTGATGTCCCAGCCATGTGCCTTGTGCTCCCTGTCAATGACCTCAAGGAGGCCCTACGTCAGGCCATACGCACACCGGCCAGTTTCGGGGCTCGCTTGGTCTCAGGCGGCGACGATAGTGCCGCCAAGGTCATCCTGATGCCCATACCATCACTCTGGTTGATTGCCTGTAGGACCTTACCATTTGCCACCCAAGCCCGGATGATGAAGTGAACATGACGTCACCCCGACCCCGACGTCATCTGGCTTCCTAGCCTATCCTAGAGCCTGAAGGGACATGACCCTAGATAACCCGACGCGCGAGGCATGGTAACCCTAGAATACAGACCCCCCATGTCAAGCCCCCTAGCCTCATCTAGCCTGTTTGACCTGCTAATCGTGCGTGATTAGGTCATGTATCACGTCCAACTAGACATAATTCATGTTGTGCGAAATTCAATCCTGACCTTCTGGCTCAGGTTGAGAAGGGGGCGGGGGGGGTCCAAGGTCTGGGAACTGGAAATCCTGTGACGGATTGTCATCCACTATCGTTTTGTCCAAAAAAGCTTTAGGGTCCTGAGCCCAAGACAGGAACTTGGCCGTGCTTTCCGGCTTCTTCTGGCCTAGTTCGACCTCGATGGCATCCTCAGAGTCGAGCTTAACCCCCTGACCCTTGGACTTGAGCATGGCAGAGAGGGCTTCGTGGCTGATGCTAAAACGATGCTCAACGACTGCCTGAGGCTGGTCCTGTAGGGTCTGAATCTTATCGATGGCGATGCCCATGGCGATGGGGACTTGGCTGACGTGCAGGTTGTCCAGCTCATCGACCAGTTTCTGGCTCGCCCGCTGGACGAAGGCCTTGAGGTTGCGGACTGTGGTTGCCTTGAACTCGTCCTGAAGCCCGGTGGACTCGGGCATGGACTTCTTGATGGCAGTCACATTGTTGGGGGACATCTTAACTTCCTTGGCGACCTCAAGGATGGGCATTCCTGCCCTAAGCAGTTCTTCGACCTTGTCGCGCCGCTCCTTGGAGACCCTCTTGGCCGAATGATTGGAAGAGGGGTTGGTATCAAGTCTCTCGTTGTCCATTGTTGACAAGCTGTGAGTACTGGTGACTACTGTCAACCAATGGCTGAGGACATCCCCAACTATTTCGAGCGCAAGTTCGTCGTGGACATCGTCCCCATCAAGACGACGCACCAGTCTGACCTGCGAATCCTCAAGACCAAGGACAACCGGATGTTCGTCGGCAAGACTACGAAGTCGGCCATCAAGGCTTGGATGAAGGAGTTCGAGTTGAAGGCTAAGAAGCATGCTCCTGACAAGCCTTACACGGGTCCGCTGGAGTTGACCTTGTATTTTGGCTTTCCGAACACTTTGAGCGACAAGGGCAAGACTGTCCACATGGCCACTAGGCCCGACTTCGACAACTTGGCCAAAGCTGTGTGCGATTCGCTCACCAACTGCGGATTCTGGTATGACGACTGTCAGGTCGTTTTCGGCAAGGTCATGAAGTTTCGCACCGATAAGCCATTTTTGGGCGTTTGGGTGAAACGGGCCGAACACATCGATTCCACGCTGATGGGAGCAGTCATCGACCATCTCAGCTCATGAGCGATTTCGTCCAATGGAAGGAATCTGACGTAGTAGAGCGTTTCGGCGTCCCTAAGGACGAACTGGTAGCTTTCCGGAAATCGCTGACCGAGGGTGAACATTGGGAACGGATGCCTCAGGGCTCCAGACCCCTTAGGACGTGTCCCATCATTTTCACCGAGAACGGCTGGAATTTGGTCGTAGCCAAGTTTGGCCTGATTGAGGTCCATGCCTCGAAGGACGAGGTCAAGGTGATGAAGCCCGCAGAGGCTGAACCTGAGAACATGGAGAAGGCTGAGGTAATCCGATGCGATTACCCCAACACCCGCGTGATGTTGGTCAAGTTAGAGAACGGAAAGTCGGTCTTCTGCAACGTTTTCGACTCAAGGCCGTTCAAACCGCGTATGCCCATCGTAGTTAAGCATCGCGGAGGTAGGTTCTTCTGTGAGCATCGCCCAACATCCATCCTACGTCTCAATACTCTCATCAAGCGTAACACCAAATGAAATCCAATAGCTCCGGCGCGAAGAAAAAGCCCACTACCGCTGGAAAGAAAAAGGGCTGCTAAATTTTCCCAACATAAAAAACCATGAGTATGTTCAATGCAGGTAAGAATCTCGGCAAGGGCGTAAAGTACCTGACCAAGATTGGTAGTTCCATCGGCAAGAGCCTTAAGTCTGGAGCTTCTGGCGTCGGCCGAGGCGTCGATAAGGTCGGTGCCGCAACCCGAAACACGCAAGCCGCCGTCATCAAGGGTGCTCGCGGTGTCCGCGATGCCGCCTCCAACGCCGGTGCCGCCGTTCGTCGTGGCGTCTCTGACGCTCGTCGCGGTTACAACGTCGGCCGTCAGGACCTCGTCAACGGCGACATCATGCCGAAGAAGTCCAACAGCGTCCGCAAGCTTCCTTCGCTCAATGAGTTCATGAACACCAAGGGCAAGGCCTACATCCGCAATCCGATGACCCAGCCGGGCAACTCGGTCAGGGGTCCTCGCACCACCAAGGACGGCGGTGCCGTTTGGGCTCAGGATAACTACATGACGAAGAAGCGTCCCGCTGGTGACTACATGACCAATGTTCGCCCGAATCGCATGAAGAAGAATCCCGTAGCCGATTACGTCAGGTCCCAGATGGCCGGTCCTTCCGGTCCGAAGTACCGCCGTGCTGGCATCATCACGGGTGCCGGTGTTGCTGGTGGCTACGGCCTCCACAAGGCCAACGACGCCGTCCAGAACCACTATCGTCAGCAGAAGAACGCCGCTCGCGGACAGTAATGATTATCTTCGCTATCATCGCTTCGGCCGTCTCCTTCCTCGGAGGCGTCTACGTCGGAGTTCGCTACTCCGACAAGCTTCTCGACATCTGGGAAAGCATCGTCGGTTAAATGGCCGAGGATAAGGACGTCATCACCTCCAGCGGGGATAACCCAAGGCTGGACCCGGCGGCAGTCCTTAGCCTTGAGCGCAAGATGGGGACGCGGGGCGACGCCAAGCTGGAATCCTCCTTCGAGAGGAACAGCTTGGGTCAGCTCACGCATTGGACTCAGCTCGAAGCGTCCAACAAGGCTCTTGAGGGACGTAAGTCCTATTGGGGTGACCATCCCATGGCCAACTTGCAGAGCTATGATGTCGGCCCTCAGAAGACCAAGACTGAGCGAATGCCACCCCAGAGAGACCTCTCTGGTGGTGGTGCGAAGTCTGGTATCACGTCCTCAAAAAATTTATCTTCGGCCTCCGGCCGAATTGGAGTTTCTGGGGCGAACTCGCGTCTTGCGAGGGAGGCGATTGGCAACATGAGGAACTTCATCCCAATGATGGGCGTTCCCGCGGCTGGCGTGACGGCAGGCCCTTTTAGGTTCAGGGGGCTGACGTTTAATGGTGCGTTTCCGGTACTTAACCTGAAGCAGTACGACGCCGGTCTGGCGGCAACCTACTCCAACATGGAGGAGGAAGATGAATGAGCTTGGATGTGGTGAACGTTGCCGGGTTGCGACTTACGAAGCACCCCATCATTCACCTTCCCACGGAAGATGAGGTGGTAGGTCTTGCTCGGGCCATCGGTGCCGAGAAGACAGCCGATGTCCTGAAGCGGCGCGAGGAGAAGATTCAGGCAGAAATTGCAGACCCATACAGGCACGGCTACGAGCCAGAGAGCTGGGCTGATGCCGATACGTTGCTCATGAATGGCAACGAACTTCTCATCATGGGCGGTAACCGAGCGGGCAAGACAGAGTATGCCGCCAAGAGGGTGATGCAACTCCTGTGCACTAGGCCTAATTCCAGAATTTGGTGCCTGCACACGACTTCTCAGACATCCATCCAGATGCAACAGGCCGTCATCTGGAAGTACATGCCGCCTGAGTTCAAGAACGCAAAGAAGACCAAGGTAACCAACATCCAGTACTCCCAGAAGAACGGGTTTACCGACGCTACGTTCGTCCTTCCCAACCGCTCGCAATGCTTCTTCATGAACTACGGGCAGGAGAAGAAGGTCATCGAAGGTGGCGAGCCTGACCTGATTTGGTGCGACGAGCTCGTACCGCAGGACTGGATTGAGACGCTACGCTACCGACTCGTCACTCGAAGCGGTAAAATGATTCTGACCTTTACGCCAATCACGGGCTTCACGCCTGTCGTAAAGGATTACGTCGCCGGGTGCCGAATAAAAAGGACCCGCTTCGCTGATTTACTTCCAGAGACTCAGAATGTGCCCGGGATTCCGAAGGGCCACATGCCATACATAGCGGAGTGCTCCAAGGGTAGCGCTAATGTAATCTGGTTCCATTCTATCCTCAATAGGTACTCTCCGTTCGAGCAAATCAAGCTCGCATTGCGTGGTCGCGGTCCGTACGAGGTCAAAATTCGTGCCTACGGATGGGCCGAATCGCTGGCTGGCTCCCAATTCCCGAGATTCGGAGAAGCTAACATCATCCCTGCCGACCAGATTCCAGAGGAGGGCACCAATTACATGGCCGTTGACCCTGCTGGTTCGCGAAACTGGTTCATGGTGTGGCTTCGCATCGACGAGCACGGCAACAAGTTCGTGTATCGAGAATGGCCAGACATCAGCATGGGCGAGTGGGCGTTGCCATCCGAGAAGCCTGACGGACGCCCGGGCCCTGCCCAGAAGCAGGGTGCTGGCATGGGTCTGACCGAAATCAAGGAGCACATCCTGACGCTTGAGAACGGCGAGGAAATCGCCGAAAGGTACATCGACCCTAGGGCCGCTGGCTCTCCGGTAATCAACAAGGAAGGCGGCACGACGCTACTCCAGCTTCTCGACGAGGAGCCGTGTGCCATGTACTTCACGCCTGCCGCTGGCCTTAGGCTCGAAGAAGGCATCTCCATCATCAATGACTGGTTCGCCTACGACCAGAATCAGGAAATTTCTGCCATCAACCAGCCTAAGCTGTTTATCTCGGAGGAGTGCCACAACCTTATGTGGTGCTTGCGCGAGTGGACCGGGTTGGATAACGAGAAAGGTGCGTCCAAGGACCCCATTGACGCCCTACGATACATCGCCGTCATGCAACCAGACTACGGCGGTAGCGACACATACAAGGCAATCGGGGGAGGCTCTTACTGACATGAACAACAAAATTCCACCCCTGCTCAGGCTTGCTGAAGCCGCAGAGCACTATGGTCTTTCCAAGACCACCCTCATCCGACTCCGCAGGCAAAAAGCCCTCCGCGTCTTCACGACTGTCGGCAAACAGCACATGTTCTACCGAGACGACATCGAAAATTTCCTCAAAGTAAACTCTACCCCTCCCAAGAATGAGCAACAGGCTTAAAGACAACAAGTACCTCCGCGACCCTCTCGTCTACCATGAGAGGAAGCCGGACATCAAGGTGCTCCTTGAGGAGTACGAACGCTCTGCGTATCACGGCACGATGGTGTCCAAGATGTCTTGGGCTGACGACGTCCGCTACGCTCGCTGGCCCGGACAGACCGATGACGGCAAGAAGCACAGCTGGGCACGACCCGAGGGCGACCCCGCGTTCCCGTTTGAAGGTGCGTCCGACGTCAGGGTCAGGCTCGTTGACAGGCTTATCCGCGACCAAAAGGCGATGCTGATGACTTCTTACAATGCCTCTACCCTTAAAGTCGGTGGCACAGAAGTCGGAGACACGATGGCGGCTTCCAGCGCGACCAACCTCATGCGATGGCTCATCGAGACCAAGCTCAGGTCTGAGGTCCAGCGTGAGGCCGAGCTCGTAGCCGACTACATGCTTACCTACGGCTGGTCCATTGCCCAGATTACTTGGGACCGACAGCTTGGAATCAGGAAGCAGACCATGTCCATGGACGAACTGTACGCCGTTCAGGAGCAGGAACAGCAGATGGGTGGCACGGGCGACACCGCCAAGCTCATCGGTGCAATCATGAACCCCGCCAAGGAGGACTTCGCCATCGAGATTATCAAGGAGAAGTTCCCGATGATGAAGGCCAAGGACCTTCGCAGGTTCGTTAAGAACATGCGTGAGGGAGGCCAAGGCGAGCTTGAGGAAATCTACGTTCAGAAGAACCTGCCGAAGGTTACCGCACTCAAGCCGTACGACGAAGTCTGCTTCCCTCCCGAAACCGCCGACCTACAGCAGGCCCGCGTCATCTTCAGAAGGCAGTACATGACCGAAGTCGAGCTTCGCTCCATGGCCCAAAACGCCGGTTGGAACGCCGAGTTCATCGAAGCCGCGGCCAAGACGATGGGCAACCACTTCTACTTCAATGACCCTAACCTTGTCCCTACCACTACGATGCTCAACTCGAACATCCAGCGTGGCGACAACCTCATTGAAATCGTCTGGGCTTACTACCGACAGATTGATGAGACTGGAGTGCCTGCCATTTACTACACAGTCTTCTCTCCGCACGTCGGTAGCGAGCTGTACGCCCTTCAGGAACTTCTGAACTACGCCCATGGCGAGTATCCGTTCGTTGCAATCAGGTTCGAGATGACCCGACGTCAGGTCACGGAAAGCCGTGGCATTCCGGAAATCTCCAAGACCGAGCAGGACGAGGTCAAGGCCATGCACGATTCCTTCAGGGACCGAGTCGCACTTGAGATTATGCCCGCCGTAAAGGTGGTCAAAAGGGTCGGTGCGCTCAATCGCATCGCTCCGGGTCAGGTTCTCCCTGTTTCTACCAAGGACGATTACACGTTCATGGAGCCTCCGCAGGGCAAGGCAGAGCTGGCCATCAGCGTCATCCAGCAGATTGAGACCAATCTTGGCAACTTCTACGGCTTCATCGTCGGAGAGACCATCGACCCGAACAAGGTCCGCATGCTCCAGCAGTTGCAGGTCAATAACTGGCTCGGATTCTGGACTCAGGCGTACAAGCAGCTGTTCTCACTATGCCTCCAGTTCATGCCAGAGGAAGAGGTCACACGAATCACGGGCGCCCCGCTAAAGCAAAACCTCTCCGACATCCACAGCCAGTACGACTTCAACGTCCGATTCGACGTCAGGGATACGGACCCAGAGTTCGTCATGGAGAAGCTCAAGGCAATCGTCGAAACTGTCGTCCCGCTGGACAGCGGTGGTGTCATCGACAGGAACAAGCTCGTCAAGCTTGTCATCGAAGCCATCTCTCCGGACGCCGCTCGCGAGCTTGTCATCGACCAGACCACCGCGTCGCAGAAGATGTACAAGGATGTCATGAACGACGTCGCTCTCATGATGCTCGGCAACGAGGCCCTGTACGTCGAAAACGACCCGTCGGCTGAGTCCAAAATGTCTTACTTGCAGGAAATCCTGCAAAAGAACCCGAAGGCCGCTTCCGCCGCACAGTCGGACCGCATCTTCCAGATTCTGCTGGAGAACTACCAGAAGAACCTACAGATGTCCGTTGACCAGCAGAAGAACAAGGAAATCGGTCGTATTGGAGTCACTCCTGCGTCTGAAAAGATTCAACAGGAGGTCGGCGAAGCCCAGTCGGAGCAGGAGCAACAGCCTATGGAAGCTCCGGAAGGCGGAGGCGTCCCCAGCCCGCTTCAGGGTATGGGCATGATTTAACCCATGGAAACCATCGACCCAAACACAAAGGCATTCGGATTCGTCAACAGGGACGCCGAGGAGCTCTACAAGGCCGTTCTCGTCATCACCGATGAGAATTTCCAGAACGACTTGGTCACGCTGATGCTCCCCCAGACCACGGGGGAAGCTCGCGCCCACTCCGCTGGCAGGGTTTCTGCGTTCAATGACATCCTGAGGCTGTTTCAGGCCAACAGGGACTACATGCTGAAGGTCACGATGAGGGAAAAGCAATCCAACCCGAACCAAAGCGTGTCCCAGCCTTGATGAGCCTTGTGCTTAGCAAAATACGGACAACCTTTCACCTACTTCTGCGTGCTAAGTAACGCTGACTATGGACCCTAACTACCCGGATAACACCGAATCCCTCGGCCTTGAGCCCGAGGCTAATCAACTCATGGCCCAACCAAGCGAGCGTGCCGACCTCGCTGATGATGAAAAGCTCTCCCAATTCTTTGGAAGGGCTCTTGCGGACGGCTCGCAGGAATCGGTACCCCAAACCGATGAAAATGGGGAAGCGGCTGACGAAGACGTTTCAGATGCGTCCGAAGTCGAAGCCGAGGATACGGAAGAAGAATCGACAGAGCAGTACGAGGACCCTCGTCCCCAGCCTAAGGGCGTGGACAAGCGAATCTCCAAGCTGACTGCTCTGCGTAAGGAAGCAGAGGAACGAGCAAAGAAATTGGAGGAAGAACTGGAGCATCTCAAGCGTTCCAAGGCCCTCCCCACCGCCAACGCCAACAATCCATTCAGCGCGTTCGACGATGAGGAGAAAATTCAGGCCGAGTACGAGAGGCAAAAGGAAATCCGACTTTTCTGCGAACGATACCCCGATGGCTACTACGAGGACGGACAGGAGCCGGTTGACAAGGAATCGATTGCGAAGGCGAAAGTTAACGCAATCCGTGCCATGGAAGACCACCTGCCCAAGCAGATGGATTACGTTGAGAAGTCGAAGGCCTTCGCGGCCGCGGCTCGCAGGGAATTCCCTTGGCTCAAGGACAAGACCGACCCTAGGACCATCATGGCCTCTAGGTTCGTTGACTCCGTCCCTGAGATTAGGAAATACCCCGACTACGAAATCTACGCCGCACACCTCGCTTCGGGCATGGCATCATACCAGAGCCAGAAGAAGTCTGCCAATAGCGGTATCAACGTGCGCGTCCCTGTCCAGCCCACCTCCAGCTACGCCCCCTCGCCGTCGGCCAAAAAGCCCGATGCCGTGAAGGCCAAGCTCGCGGAAAGCAGGTACAGGCAATCCTCCTCCCTCGATGACCTCTCTGACGTGTTCCGAAACAAGTTCATCTGAGACCTAATCATCATCACTATGGCCTCCCTATTCGAGTCCCAGTTCCAGAATCAGCGTCCGCTTCAGGGCGCCCGAGTCGGTATCCGCGAGGAGCTCTCGGACCTCATCACCAACGTCGATGCCAAGGAGACCCCCATCTCCTCGATGGCCCGTCGCGGCTCCAAGCCCGGTAACACCACGTTCCGCTGGCAGGTTGACCGCAACCCGGACCCCTCCGTCGAGCTCGGTATCCTTGACGGCAAGGACGTTGACCCGACCAACCCGAGCACCAACTCGGACTTCAAGCAGTACACGCTTGGCTACAGGACGGAAGTTGAAAACAACATCCACCTGTTCCGCCGTGCCGTGCACGTCTCCAACCTGACTCAGGACATCCTCAACCTCGCTGGTGTGAAGGATGAACTGTCCCGTCAGCTGGCGAAGGCGACCATCGACCTCAAGCGTTCGATGGAAATCACCTTCACCTCGGACATCCTCCCCGCCATCGACGACGGCGTGACCCCCTATCGCACCCGATGCCTCACGGCTTGGATTAAGAAGGACAAGGCCACCGCCTCCAAGAACGCGGACAAGTACGGCGTCCAGAATCAGGACATCCGCACCATCGACGAGAACTTCGTCACCCCTGAGTCGTCCATCATCGGCACGAACTCTCTGGTTGAAAACCTGAACGAGAATACTGTTCAGGACCTCATGACCTCCGTCTATGAGCAGACCGGCCAGTTCAAGAACCATGAGGCCGTCGTCGGCACGAAGCTGAAGCGTCAG
>JACCDL011428356.1_pt1 | contig 48110 bp, 46 predicted proteins | sample 7441931 | NCBI WGS metagenome assembly JACCDL01 (sample SAMN15323437, study PRJNA562643) | freshwater metagenome | isolation source: river surface water | place: USA:Blue River Watershed | collected 2017-08-16
AGAGCGGGTCCTCCTTGCATTAACGCAACGTCAGCCAGTATGCCCAGTCATTACCCCTACCGCTTAGATGCGAACCCGTCAAAACGGGCGGGGTAGGGATGTGCTGGGACCGTACTGGTTGACGTCCAATTTCCCACCCATGAATAACACCGAAAACAACGAGCGTAAGCTCACCCCTGAGCAGATCTCCTGGCTCAGCGACTGCATCATCGTGACCTGCACCGAGGGCGGTAGCTACACGAAGGAGGACTACAAGAAGTGGACCCAGTACAAGCACAGCGGTGAACACAATCGTGCCGAGGTCACCCTGATCCCGCACGACATCGGCCTCCAGGACAACAACCCTGGCGACGTGCTGATCCGTGTCACCCCTGAGTACCTGCACGCTCGCTTCGGCGAGGAGCTGGTCAAGCTGATCACTGGCAAGGGCACCGGCCTGGACAAGCACTGGGTCGGCCCCCTGGCCAAGGCCCTCGCTGGCGACGACGACTTCATCCCTGACGTCGTCGAAGCTGGTGCCCTTCTCCAGATCGCCATCTACGGGGAGGTGGTCTATGGATAAGGCCGGCCTCAAGGCCCTCAGGGCCCAGCGTGCCCTGGCTCGGCGCCACCTGGCCGAGTGCGAGCTCAAGCTCAGCTCGGCCAAGGCCCAGCTGGACAAGGCCAACCTGGAGAGCGACAAGCTCCAGCGTGTCATCGCCAGGCAGATCCACGGGATGCGTGTCTACGACCTGTCGGACAACATCCTGGCCCGTAAGGCGGACGTCGATCAGTGCTTCACCGCCTGGTCCGACGCCCAGCGTGAGCGTGACCAGGCCATGGCCAAGTGCTGTGCCATTGCCAAGGAGCTTCGCCTGGCGAAAGCCCAGGAAGAGCTCCCCTAAGATCGAAACGCCGTGAGGCGTCCTGACGTGATGCGTCAGCTGATGAGATCAGAAAGCTGTTGACAGCCGACAATAGTTAGGTATCCCTTTCCCTACCGACATGATTAAGACCATCCTGCTAGCCCTGCTATGGGCACTGATTATCGGGTTCGTCCTGTGGGCCTTCGCTACCGGCCCTGATCTCCTGGAGATCATCGACAACCCCAAGTTCTAATTTTCCACCCGCATGAAGCACACCAAAAAGAAGATCGCTCTCACCGAGCGTCAGAAGCAGGTTCACGACCTGCACAACAAGGGCGTGTCCGTCAAGGACATCGCCCTCAACCTGGGCATCAAGACCGTCACGGTCTACGCTACCCTGAAGTCCGCACGCCGTCGCCTCGGCGTGGCCACCCGCCTCAACGGCAAGCTCGTCAAGAGCGTCGCCATCAAGGCCCACAGCATCGGTCCTGGCGCCGGCCTGGTTCAGCTCCTCGCTGGCCTGGACAGCTCGTTCAAGACCATCAACCGCAACACCAGGAAGAAGCCGATCAACATCGGTTGCACCTTCCACCCTGGTGAGGCCCAGACCAAGCCCAAGGTCTACGAGCTCGCCCTGTCGGTCGCCGACGGCCTGGACAAGGTCGCCAAGATCGCCAAGGACAACGGCAAGGTCTTCATCCGCCGTGAGTTCGTGCTCCAGGCCGTGGCCGACCGCCTCAAGGAGGTGCTGTCGTGAGCTACGTCGAGAAGTACGAAATCGTCCCGCTCTCGCACCTCCTGGAGGCCGAGCGGGTCGCCTGGGCCGATCACATCGGCGTCCTGGCCCCCATCGCCGCCCTGCCCGACGCCAAGGGGCAGGTGTGGGTCAAGTACGAGGACTACGCTGTCCTCCAGGCCGAGGTCGAGCGTCTGAAGGGAGGCCAGTCGTGACCGAGCCCGTCGCACGCTACACGTCGCCGGTCGGCACCGCCCTGGACATGGCTAAGGCCGTGAACAGCAAGCTCAAGAGCTACGGCATCAAGAAGGCCGGTCGTGCCACCGAGCGCACGATCCGCTTCTACGCCACTCGCAAGCTGATCGACAAGCCCGCCAGGATCGGCGACGACGGCCGCAAGGCTGTCTTTGGCCAGCTCCAGCTGTACCAGGCCTGTCTCCTCCTGGCCCTGGGGCCCCGTGGCTACAAGCTGGACTCGATCCGTCGTGTCCATCGTGTCGCCGACATCGACCAGATGGATCAGATGCTCCGCCTGGTCGCCATCACCGAAGCCCAGATCGACGAGCAGATCGTCGGTCGCAACGACATCGCAAGCTGATGGGTCTCGACCAGTACGCATACCGTCGTGACCCTGAGGACGAGGGCCGTCGCAAGACCGGCATCGAGGGGGTCATCAAGAAGCGGGAGGTGTTCGCCACCTGGCGCAAGCACCCCGCACTCCAGGGCTTCATGGAGGAGCTCTGGGAGCTCAAGGGGAAGAACGTGGGGGTACCTGAGACCGCCTTCGGATCTGGCTTCAACGCCGGTGCCGAAGTGCAGGTCACCGTCGAAGACCTGGACAAGCTTGAAAACCTGGTTCGTAAGAATCACCTGGCCCTCAAGTACCGTGGCGGTTTCTTCTTCGGCGACGAATGCTCCGCCGAAGAGCGGAAGCACGACCTGGCGTTCATCAAGAAGGCTAGGGCATGGATCAGCAAGGGTTACAACGTCTACTATAGCTCCTGGTGGTAAGCCAGGCGGTGCCGAATACAGGCCCAGCGAAAGCTGGGCCTTTTTTGTGCCTACTCACCGGCGTCGAACCAGTCGAACTCGTCCCTGGGGACACGGTAGAAGGTCTCGCCCTCATGCACGTGCTTGTTGAAGGACTCATGGGGGTCGAGCATCAGGTACTCGAACAGCTTGAACCCGCCGATCATGCCGACGCTCTTCAGGTCTTTGGACACGATGGCGTAGGCGCACGATCCGTCGCCCAGGATCCGTGCCTTCCTGGACGGGATGTGCACTGGGTCATAGGGGAACGGGCCGCTCTCCCACACCAGGCGTCGCTCGACCTCGACCCTGGTCACTCCGTCGGCACTGATCAGATCAACTCCGTAGATGTCGGGGTTGTCCAGGAGCTCGACGCCGAAGCTACGGAAGCACGCCTTGACGACTTCCCTGGCCGGTGGATCGTTGGCCTGGAAGGTCTCAGGGTCGAACGGCTTGCGGGTCACTGTCGTAGCTTGGCCCTTAGGTCGTCGAGCTCCACCAGCTGGGCGCCGATGGTGTCTTCCGCCTCCTTCAGCTTGGCCAGGAGGCGTTTGTTTTCGTTGGCCAGGTCTCGGGCCTCGTACCCTATGTTCAAGACGTTCTTGGCGAAGCTGTCCGTCATCTTCTGTTGCATGGCCAGGTCACGCTCAAAGCCCTCACGGCGGAGCTTCTCATGGTTCAGCTCATGCAGGGCGTTCAGATACTTGTCCATCAGTTCGTCGTTACTCATCGGTGTGGTTGGATTTGTTAGTGACCAGGCCGAGCTTTGGCGAGAATACATAGTCGCCCCAGTTCGGCGGGTCGTAGGCCCCGTCGGCCAGCTCGTAGTCGTTACCGCTGGCGATCGGACCGTGGCTGATGTCCAGCCACTTCTTGTCCTTACTGCCAGGGCCAGAGCACGCCTGGATTCGGCCGGCCTCAAGCAGGGCCTGGACCATCTTCGAGAACTCGACAGGGCCGGTCCTGGACAGCAGGGGCGGGAGCTCAGCTCGACGCAGGTACAGGCCTGAGCGTGCGTTGCGTTCGCCATTGGAGTAGGGGTGCCCAGCTTCTGCGGCCATGACGATCGCCTGGAAGAGCCAGGCGGTACGCTCGTCGTTGTGGGCCATGCTGTAGCGGTCCAGGTCGGTGGCGTCCTGGAGCATGCCGACGTTGTCACGCAGGAGCGTACGCTCGGTGCGGTTGAGCTCAGGGTTGTTGCCCTTGACGACGGCGATGCGGTAGAGGAGGCCACGGTCAGGTGCCTTGCCCATGAGCTCCAGGCGACGCTGATAATCGGAGCAGTGCCAGATCCCCAGGACGACACGCATGGCGCCCAGGATTGCGGTGCTACCTCGGATCGAGGTCTTCATCTCCTCGGCGTTGCTGATCGGCTCGTCTCCGCCCTTGCGGATGTGATGCGTGTACAGCATGGCCGCACCCGTGCGGTTGATCACGTCGCCAGCCACACGGATGAAGTCGCCGATGACCATGGCGGAGTTCTCCTCGCCGTGCAGGGTTGCGTTGAGCGTGTCGATGATGACCAGGGACAGGTCCTTGATCTCGGCGAGCTGATCTACCACGTGCTTCCAGCGTGAGCTGGGCTTGGCTTCGCCGGTCTTCGGATCGGTCACCGCCAGGGTGAAGCCACCGCCAGCGTTGATGGTCGGGATGACGATCAGCTTGGCACCAGCCTTGTCCCTGAGCTTCTGGTGGTCGATGTCGTGGATGCGGATGTGGAGCTCCTCCTTGTCGTCCTCGAACGTAAGGAACACGACGGTGCCACCCGACACGATGCGGGAACCGCACCAGGTGTAGTGGTCGCCTGGCTCCCAGGCCGCAATCTTGAGGGCCAGGTCCAGGCACAGGAAGGTCTTACCAGCTCCGCCCTCTGCGGCTACCATCTGGTGCTTGCCACGCTGGAGGTAGCCCTCGACCAGGAACTTTCGGGAGGGCTTGTCGCCCTTGACCCATGAGTCCACACGCCAGCTGGCGATGTCCAGGCTGGTGTCGTGCACGACCTCCAGCTTGGCTGGCATAGGCCCGTTGTTGCGCCGATCGACGGCGACCATGTCATCCCATTCTTTCTTCGCCCTGTGGACTGGCCACGGCGGATCCATGTGGCTTACGACCCATCCCCTGGTGAGGTTCTCTGCCTCCTCCATGCTCAGCTTGCCGATGCGTGCCAGGTTGATGTGGTAGCCAGCTACCTGGTTGAAGGAGCTCCAGCGGGTCGTGTTGCCGTCACCGCCGGCCTTGATGGTCTGGGTGAAAGGGATGGGGTTACGCTCGGTGACGGCGTCCTGGAGCTCCGCCTCGATCGGCGGGGACCAGGGTTGCATGCTCATCATTCCCGCCGACACGGAGAGCTCGTCGTAGTAGTACGTCTGCGGGACGTCGGGCATCTCGATGCGTACGGGATTCTGTACGTTGTTCTTCCCGTGCACGGACCCTGCGATACGCACAGGCTGGTGAGCTCTGCCGAACGGATTGGACTTCACGCCCAGGCCGAACTGCATGTCAGCTCCGCCCTTGCGGGAGATCTCGTCACGGAGCCTGATCGCCTGGGCGATGTCCGTGATCGGCTCGGCCAGCGTCCAGTAGAGGTGACGCTTGAGCACGCCTTCGTGCGTACCGCCTGAGAAGACGACGGCTGTGGGCTTGCCCAGGTTTGACTCCAGGTACTGGTGCTTGGCCAGGATGTCGCCTGAGTCCAGGTCAACGACCATGGAGTGGAAGCTGGACACGTTGTCCGACGATCCCTTCGGTGCCTTGAGGATGCCCGGAACGATGAAGCTGGCGTGACCGCTGGCGGTCCAGCGCTCGACGTGCCTGGTCACTTCGGCCAGGAGGTGGTCGAAGCCGAGCGACAGGTCGATGTGCTTGTCGTCCATGAACCGCCCTTCTCCAGTCGTGCCCTTCTCGCCGATGCCACGCACGCACACGTATCCCGTGTCAGGCAGGTCGGAGAAGATGACGTAGAGGTGATCCCTGATCTGGTCCTGGTTGATCATGGCATCAGGCGGTTCTTGCGGTTCGGCTGGCGGAGACCGTTCTCCTTCATGAACCTGGACAGGTTCCACGGTCCGACGTTCAGCTGTGCGGCGATGCGGTAGATCGGCCAGCCCTTGGCCTGGCCCTCGATGACCGCCTGTTCCCAGCCGGTCTTGTCGTACTTGAATACGGTACGCTTACGGCCGGTGTTCCACTTGATGCACAGGATGCGGATCCAGTTGCGAAGGCAGGACTCCGACCAGCCCAGGTACTTTGCGGCCTGGGTGATGGTCATGCCCTCCTTGTTGCAACGACGCACCAGGGGAGCCATGATCTTGATACGCTCAGCCCTGAAGTAGGCCATGGTTACCCCGTTGATCTGATCCTTGGCCCTCATAGGTTGGTGCGGATGAAGATGGGGGTGCGGGAACCGACGTAAGCGCCGGTCACGTTGAAGCTCATGTGCTCGACGGCGTCCTCGTAGGACATGTCCTTGCAGAGGATCTCGACGCACTTGTCCCAGTCGTACGCCACGACAGGCTCCATGCCTTCGGTGATGCCGATGATGGCCGCATCGAAACCGTCGGCCACGAGGATCTCCTCGTCGCCCATGTTGTCGGCGAACTCATCGACGATCTTACGCATGGCCTTGCCGTGCTCGATGTCGGGATCGACGGGTTTTACTTTTTTCTTAGCCATGAGGGTTTGTCGGTAGGGGTTGCGGTGACCTGGGGCTTGGCGCCCCAGCATCGGTTCTTGAAGTTGCAGAACTTGCAACGGAAGTCGGCCTCGTCGCTGGTGCACTTGGACATCTCCTCTGGTGCCTGGGAGCTGACGATACGCACGGCCTTGTCGCTCGCCTCCTGGGCCACACGTGGATCGAACTTGATCAGCTCGGCGTGGACTTCTCCAGTGTTGCGGTTGCGGGTCGTGAAGAGCGTGTTGGGTAGCTCCAGGTAGGCCATGTAGACCTGGGACTGGACGTAGTACAGGGGCTTGGACACCTTCACGCTCTTCTTCACGGTGTCGTTCCAGCTCTTGTCGTTGAGCTCCTTGTTCTCCCACAGGGCCGGCCACTCCAGGCCTTCGATCGCAGGTCCGCCAGTGATGACGCCGTCGATGTGGCCCTTGAGCTTGCCGTCGCACGCCTCGAATCCGTACTGCTTGCCGTCGGGCTTGTGCGTATGGAGCTCGAACCCTGCGAGCTTGATGTGCTCGGCCATCCGCTCTTCGCCGTCGTGACCCATGTCGAAGATGCGGAGGATGTTGGCTGGGAATCCAGTGCCTTCATCCTCAGGCACCTGATGGTAGATGTATGCGAGCTTTCGGTCGCACGGATCTCCCCACATGGAAGCACCGAGGTACTGGCGCTTCGGTTGAGACGACCGCTTCTGAATCAGGGCGGTGTCGATGATCTGTCTGAAGGCTTCGGCGAAGGCCGGCCCGTTGTCGGTTGTGAACATAGTCGGTTAGGTTGTGGCCTTCTTGAGCGTACGCTCGATGCTCTTTTCATTGAACATCCAGGTGATCTCGCAACAGGCTTGGTACTTGGTTTTGGAGAAGTGCATGCCACCTGCAAGCCCCAACTGTGCTAGTTGTTTTTCGCTTGCGGCCTGGTGCAACCAACGCTTGTTCTTGCCAGCCAGGGAGGCGTCTCCGTGGACCCGCAGGAAGTCGTCGCACGTGGCGATAGCGGTGATCTTGGCCTCCAGGGCGGAGCTCCCCAGGACTTTGACCTGGTAGCCGATGCCACCCAGGGACCACCAGCGACCGGCGTAGTTGACGATGACGACCCAGGCGGTCATGCCGTTCGCCATCAGGACCATGCCGTCGAACATGCTGATCCAGCGGTAGGGCGACATGTCCATCAGGTGCACCTCACGCATGGCAAAGTACTCCAGGGCCTCACGCTCGTTCTCAGGCACGGGGATCTCCGGCTCTTCGGCCTCCTCCTGGCACGCAGGGCAAGCGGCCAGGCGAGCTGGATAGGTATGTCCGCAGTTCGTGCATACCGTCATCTCCACCTCTTCCTCAGGGGTGAGCTTCGGTGCGTTGACCTCGATCGTGCCGTGCGACAACAGCGAGTAGCCGAAGTCGAGCACGACGCAGTCGTCCTTGATCACGCCAGGGTACCGCTCAGGATCGACCTTGCGGAGCCCACGGCCGACCATCTGGATCATGGTGCTCTTGTAGCTACAAGGACGCAGGAGCACGACGCAGGATACGGTCTGGCAATCCCAGCCCTCGGTCAGCACGGCGACATTGACCATCACCTGGAGCTCGCCCTTGTCGAACTTGTCCAGGCGTAGCGCACGCTGATCGTCCTGGAGCTCGCTGTGCACGATGCTGGACTTGATGCCGGCCTGGACGAAGGCGTGGTTCACGTGATCGGCGTGCTCGATCGTCGAGCAGAAGACCACGGTCTGGCGGTCGCCAGCGTTCTTCTTCCACTCCTCGATGACACGATCCGTGATGGCTTCCTTGTCCATGATGGACGCCACCTCCTCCATGTCGAAGTCGGCGATCGTGGCCTTCACCTTGGAGAGCTCCTCCTGGATGTCGCAGTCGATCACGAAGCACCTCGGCTTGACCAGGTGCCCAGACTCGATGAGCTCAGGCAGGGAGATCTGATCTGCCGTGTTTGAGAAGATCTTACCCAGGGCCTTGCGGTCGCCACGCTCAGGCGTGGCGGTCACGCCGAAGACCTTCAGCTTGGGGTTTACCTCACGTGCCTTTGCTAGGATTTCCTGGTAGGAATCTGCGGCGACGTGGTGGCACTCGTCGATGACGATCGTGTCCAGCTTGGGGAGCGTGGCCAGGTTCTTGTCACGGCACAGGGTCTGTACCATGCCGAACGTGACGCCGTCGGACCAGGTCTTCTGATCTGCGGTGTACTCGGACGTAGGCGCACCAGGCACGAAGGCCAGGTACGTACGCTTGTTCTGGTTGACCAGCTCGATGCGATGCTGGAGCACCAGGGACCGGCCCTTGAGCCCGTCCAGTACGGCTGACAGCATGACAGTTTTGCCAGCTCCAGTCGGTGCTATGCCAAGGGTGTTGCCCTCCTTGGCTAGGGCGGCGAGGCACCTCTTTACGAAGTCAGCCTGGCGTGGTCGTAATTGCATGTCGGTTGGAAAAGGGAGGGGGCGGAAGGAGAAGCCGGAATGGAACCGACGCCACGATAGCGTTCTCCCTCGCCCCCAGTTTTAAAAATAAAGAACCCCCGACGCCGTGAGCATCGTACGCACGGATGCGTAGTCAAGCTCGCCGGTGGCGTCGGGGGTTCTGATCAGTTAGCCGTTGGGACGCTTGAGCCAGGCGGGAGCCGAGCTGGGCTTAGGGGCGGGAGCGACGGGCTTCGGAGCGGGAGCGAACGTCGGCTTCTGCACGACGACCGCAGGGGCGGAGCCAGCGTTGAGCTGATCCCACAGACGCTTGGAACCAGACGCCTGGATCGGCGACAGGTAGCTGGCGACCTCGTTCTTGTCCTCGTAGCCGTCCTTGCCAGGAGCGACACGGATCTTGATGGCGACGACCTTGCCGTCCAGGGCGGTCAGCACGTCCTGGAAGGAGGCGCCGTCGAACTGGGCGGTGCTGGCGGGATCGGTGTGATCCATGAGGCCGGCCGCTTCGAGCATGTGGCAGAGATTCTTCTCGCCCATCTTGGCACCTGCCGCCTTGTCGCCGTCCTTGTCATGAGGGTTCATGACGACGGTGAAGACGTGACGGTTGGTGTACTCGCCCTCGCAGATGACGAGGTCGAGCTTGGCGTACTCGGCGCCCGTGCGCTTGGAGTTGCCGATGTTCTGGACCTTCACGACCGCCTTCGCCAGGGTGGCGTTGGGGATGAGGGTGTTGCCCTGCTTGGGGTCGGGCTGACCGCTGGTGTTGTTGAACATGTGATCTTGTTTTTTGGGTGTTTTTAGGACTGCTTGTTGGGCAGAGTGGTGGTGATGGACGTGTCGATACGCTTGCCCTCACGGATCTTCTTGAGGATGGCGCCGAGGTCGGGGGCTTCGAGGAGCTCCAGTCGGCCGGAGCGGTCCTTGGCAGGATAGCCCCAGGGGTTCTGTTGCTGGCAGACGAGGGCACGGTACATCTCGCCGTCGTCGGTCTTGAAGCTCTGGAGCGTCATGACCTGGTCGAAGATGCCAGGGATCTCACGGCCGGTCTTTGATCCTTCCAGCTGGGGGTTCCAGCTGATGCGGTTCAGGTCGTCCTTCTCGGAGTCGAGGATGCCGACCATGATGACGGACTTGTGGCTGTGCTGGAGGTGCGTGACCCAGCGGATCATCTCACGGCCGAGGAGGCCGTAGGCGGAGCGGGTGTCGGGCTTGCCCGTCTTTTCGCTCATGGCCTCAGGCTGGGTCTGGGCCCACTTGAAGCACTCACGGGAAGCGACGGTGATGGAGTCCACGAAGATCGTGTCGTACTTCTTCAGGTCGATCGACGAGAACATCTCCTGGACCTGGGCGTAGACGCCGGCCGAGTAGTTGCCGTTGGCATCGGACGGATCGGGGCCACCGATGTACAGGGCGAGGGCACGGGCGATCTCCCAGGGGTGAGCTCCAGTCGCCAGCGAGGCGGCACGGACGTCGAGCACGTCACCAGGCCAGTCCTGGATGGCGAGGGTGCCAGCTTCCAGGTCCACGAAGAGGGTCTTCTTCGGGTCGAGGGTGCGAGCGAGGGTCGTCTTGCCGACCCCGCTGGGGCCGAAGAGGACGACGTTGACTTTGGGGACGGCCTTAAGGCGGTCGTCAGCCTTGATGATCTTGATCATGTCGGTTTGGGTGGAAAGCTTACTTAGCGAAGACGATCTTCGGCTGGCTGTACTCGACGGTGCGAGCCGTCGTCAGCTGGGCGACGAGCTTGTCGTCGGTCAGCGCCTTGAAGGTCCGCTCAGGCACGGAGAAATCGATCTTGAACACCTTGAACACGGTGTCCTGGGGAAGGCTGGAGGCGATGTCCTGGAGGGCCTTGGAGTCCCACTTCACCTTGGCCTTGATGGCGAAGGTCAGCTTCTCGCCGTCCACCTCACGGGTCATCTCGCCGTCCTGTTTGCCGGCCGAGGCGAGCTCGTCCTGGAAACGCTTGGAGTGGCGGAGGAGCAGAAGCTGGGAGATCTCTTCCTGGCTTCGCTTTGCGGCGTCGATCACTTCCTCCAGATCAGCGAAGATCTTTCGGAGTTCGGCCGTCGTCTTGTTGGTCATGTAGCTCATTGTCGGTTTGGATGAAATCTTGTAGGTTGAGGGTACGGCCTTCGGACTTGGCGAGCTTGATCAGGACGATCAGTCGCTTGGTCGGGATGGAGTTTCGCTCCATCCACTTTTCGATGGTCTTGACGGAGATGTCGTGACCCATGGCCGTGAGGCGACGGTACAGTTCCATGCGTCCGCCGAAGCGTTTCACGATGGTCTTGGCGTCGATGCCCATGACCTATGTATGGACGGCCATTTCAGGCCTGTCCACTACAAAAGTTAGGACTTGTTGAAAAAGTTTTTGCCCAGCTTCCCGCCCTTAACAGCCCCCAGGACGAAGTCACAAACCTCTGGTGCGGCGTAGGATATGGCCCCGACACAGCAGAACTGGAGCTTAATGGAGCTCACGTACTCGCCCACAAACATGGAGGAAAAGAAGCCGACGATACCGGCCACGGCCATCCGCCTGGCGACATATCCGACGGTCTGCTTCTCCGTGGACAGCATGATCCTGGCGATGCCAGCCAGGACGCCGATCGCCGCAGAGCGTGCGCCGTCACCTAGCAGGTCTTCGGGTGGCTGGATCGGAGGCGTCATTATTTTTTCATCCTCTTCTTAAGCCAAAGGTACACAAGGCGAACCTGATCTGGCGTCGCCGAGCTCTTTATGGTGTTGGCAAGCTTGCTCATGATCGTGACGTTGCCCTTCACGTACCCCTTGTTCGGGATCAATCTGTCCAAGCTCGGAGAGCTGTCCGTCGATCTCCCGTTCCAACCATGTGTTAGTTTGATCCCAAGCACTGGGCATTTCTCCGGGACTTCCACGTCGCCGTACTTCAGCTTGAACGGCACGCCGCTTTTCTTCGCACGTTGCTTGGCGTTCCCGAACATCGGAATCTTCGGATTCTTCAGACGGTAACGCTGTTGCCTGTTCATCGTCGGTAGCCTTGTCGCCAGAGGGCTTCAGTGATGATTGCGGCGAGATGCCTGACCTTGCGCTCTGACATCCGAAGATCTCCAACGTGGATGCACTCATGAACCAGAGTGTCCATCCGCTCCCGCTCAGATCGATGGTTCTCGTCGATGACGATCTCGAACTTCTTTGAGCCGACGTGGTAGAGCTGGCCGTCATCACGGTCTTTCGTCAGATCGCTCTCAACGATTTTGAATTTTTTCTTCGGACGGCTCATTTTCATTAATGTTGTCCCTGACCTTGTCGAAGACCCACCAGATGAATAGGGCTGAACAGCACACCAGCGTGGCACCAGCCGTCCAGGCGAACGCCGGACTACCGATCGTGTAAGGAAGAGCTCCGCAGAAGGCACCGGCCAGGAGCAACGGAGCACCCATTTTCCAGCTGGCGAATGCCCATACCAGCCCCCCGATCACTACGAGGCCGGCGCCTGTAATGGTCCAAATGTCTTTCTTCTGGCCATCGACCAGGAGCTGGAGCTCCTTGATCTGATCGTCCTTAAGCTTGGCCTGTTTCTGTAGATCAGCCCAGGCACGCTCCATCTCAACGACTTTGGCCTGTGCCTTCTTTCGCTGATCTTCGTACTCGGACGACGTCGCCTTGTCGGCACGCTGACGAGCCAGGGCTACCGATGCCTCGTCGGCCTTAGGAAGATTGGCGGCGGCTACGGAGAGCTCGCCTTCAACCTTGTCTGGCTTGCCAGCCTTGTTCATCTCACGTGCCACCTGTACGCTGGCGGAGACGGCTGAGTCGATCTGGTTCAGCTTTACGCCTACGGACTCAAGCGAAGCTGGCTTCGGAGAAGACTGGGCAGGTTGCTCAACCTTCGTCGAGCAACCGGCCAGTGCGACCATGAATAGTATGGCCGCAGTCTTCATTCACTTAAGCAGTTCCTCGGCCTTGCGTTCGGCTTCGTTCAGCTTGACCTGGTTCTTGCGGAAGACCAACAAGCCTCCGATGAAACCAAGGACGGCGAACAGGGCGGCGGTGATGACGTACGACATGGAGTGATCTTCCTTTGGGCTTAGCCTGAGTCAATTATCTCCGTTCCTTCGGCTTCTTTTTAGCCTCAGTTTTGTCGGGTTCGGTCATGGCGTTCGACCATCCCGTGCTGTTGGCCAGCTGGGATGCGATCGTGCCAGCCGCAGGGTGGGCCGCAGTTGCGCCAATCACACCGGCCGCCTTGATCGCAGGGACCGAGGCCTTAGCGGCCTGACGGATCGCATTATCCTGGGGCTTGCCCTCGATCTGGTTGGTGATGGCGGTCTTGGCCGCACGGGCGGCACCGACCACGGTCTGGCCAAGGGGACCGCCAGGAGGCTGATCACGCATGACGTACTTGGTGGCCATTTCAACCTTCGGGCCGAAGGCACCAGCGTATGACGAGGCGTTAAGCCACTTGGTCCAGGCGGGATCGTTTTCATGCTTCTTGCTGTACTCGGTCGGGTACAGCTCGTCCTTAAGGGCGAACAAGGCACGGTATGCGATAATGCCAAGGGGCACCATCATGAGCGGAGCCATGAAGCGGATGCGGTCGCCGACCGTGTAGCTCTTGCCAGCGGGGGCAGACTTGAGTGCGCTCTTGGCGTAGCTGTAGGTTCGGGAGTTAACCTCAGCGGCGTAGCTGTACGAGTAGCTCATCAGCTGGAACAGCGTCTTCCCGATCGGACCGTCCTGGAAGGTCGGCTTGTGGGCACGGCTGGCACGGACGGACGACTGAAGGGAGAACTTGGTGAGCGCCGTCTCGAACAGCTTAGCCATCTTGCCGCCGCTCGTAAGCATACGCATACGGCCGGCGTCATCAAGCGAGCTGAGCCTGGTCATCCACTGGGCGAACTGGGCGTGATCAGCGTCGGCGATGCCGAGCTCACGGAGGTTGGACCTGACCGACTCGGTCACGTCCAGGCGGTTCATCCAGCTCTTACCCTGGTGCATCTCAGCCAGGTTGACCAGGTACTTGAAGCCGATGGCGTGGGACGCCTGGAGCTTCGCATTCTCAGTCATCTGGAGGAGGTTAGCCTGGTAGACCTTGCTGGTCAGCCAGTTGATGCGGGGATCAGATCGGTCGCCATCGACCTCGATCGAGTGGCTGTTCATCCAGGCGTCATTGACGTCGGCGCTGATCGTTCCGATGTGTTCGGCGTACTGCTCCCAGAACGTCTTGTCAATGCGCTCACCGCTGACGATGCGTGCGGCGTTGCGAATCGTGCGTGCCCAAGTCTCGCCGTAGGCCAGGAGGCCAAGGCCAAGGTTGCCAGAGCGGATGCCCATGGAGGCCGGCTCGAACATGTTGTTCAGGAAGGATCGACCCATCACGGAACCAGCCGTGTAGAGGCCCATTAGGTCTATGAAGGTCTGTTCGCCACGGGTGTTCTGACGGATGCCGACGCCGACGGAGGCCTTGAGCAAGTCACGCATCTCGTCGATCTTTTCGTAGGACACGCCTTCGGCTTCAAGGGCCTTGGCCATCTTACGCCACTGCTGGCCTTCGTCGCCGAGTCGGCGTACGAGCTCGGCACGCTTGGTCGCACCTGCGATGTAGCGGGAGATGATGCGGTAAGGATCCTTCACCTGCCACTTCGACATGATCCGCTGGGACTCAGGGCTGAACTTGCGGCTCATGGAGGAGTTCTCTCCCATGGCCGGTGTGTCGGACTCGAACAGGTTGTTGAATGAACCTTCGCCTTCGCCACGGATGTGGGACATGGTGAGCTCACGGGCCTTCTTTTCTGCGGCGGCTTCAAGGGCCTCGCCGTCCAGGGTCTCGCCGAGCTCGATCATGTACGCACGCTTGGCGTCTTCCTTGAACGCCATGGCGTTTTCGGAGATGTAGATCGAGTCGTACACTGCGGGGAAGTAGTCCTCTACCTCGCCCAGCTTTTCGCCGGCCGCAGTGCGGTATTCGTGGAGCTCCTTGAGCAGTGCCTTGACGCCTTCGGCGGCACGGCCAGCGGCCGTGGACGTGTCGATGGCACGCTCACCAGTGATCATCTCGGCGAGCTCGATGTAAGCCTGTTCACGGGCGTCACGGTCCATGGAGGCGAACTCGCCACGGAGCGGATCCATGATGTCGAAGAAGCTGTTCATGCGCTTGGTGCGCTCCTTCATGATGGACGTCGGCAGGTCCAGCTGGGTGACGCCAGCTTCGGCTCCGCCACGGGCGTGGATCATGTCGGCGATCGCCTTCATGGTCTTGCTAAGGGGGAACTCTGCGGCGTTCTCATGGGCCTTGGTGCTGATGCCCGTGAAGAAGCGAGCCGTGGCGATGTCTTTCGCCAACTGCATGTTGGTGCGACGGCCGGCATTCTTCGGGATTCGGAACGGGGTCTCTTCGACGGCATCGCCCTCGGAGAGCTGGCGTCCGATCTTGAGGAGACGGGCCTGGCCGTCCTTGCCTTCGCCGATCGGGCGTTCGGCCAGGTCACGGTAGGTCTTGGCGTCTTCGTCGAGCTTGAGGGGGCCGACGTCCTTGGGCGAGAAGCCCTGCTCGGCCTTGTCCTTGGCCATGCCGAAGCCATACGTGTCGTAATGGTCTGCGGCGGTGTCCTGGATCGGGCGGAAGTTAGCCCGATTCTTGCCATCCAGGATGGCGTTGGACTCGTCGGCGACGGCTTCACGGATCTTGGCCAGGGCGCCAGGAGGGATGTCCGATCGGCTAAAGTCTGCGGTGTCGAACACCCAGTTCCCGCCTTCGATGTTGCGAGCCAGGGAGATGCGACCACGGCGGATCAGCTTGCCGTCGGTGCCGATGATGGCGGGTTCAAAGCGACCCATCATGCTGTACCTGGCAGGGATGCGACCGAAGTTCTCGTCGCCGTAATTGGCGTGCGGAGACAGCCAGTCCAGGTGCGACGCAAAGAGGCGGTCCTGGGTGGTCTTGATCCGGCCGGTCTCGGCGTCGTAGGCGAAGAGGCCAGCGGCGGCGTCGAAGTTGTCGGGCAGGTTCTTACCGATGGCGTCCATGACGGCCTTGTCGGCCAGGAAGAACTCAGGGTCGTGGCCGATCGAGCTCCAGGCCATGTTGCCAGCGGAGTTCTTGCGGAGGCGTAGACCCTTGGAGTCGAGCTCTTCGCCAGGAGCCAGGACGAAACCAAGGTCGGTCTCGCCGTTGCTCACCCTGGCGTTAGGGATCTTACCCTTGGCACGCTCCTGGTTAGGCCAGCGACCGTTCTCGGCGTCCCCTTCGGAGAAGCGTCGAGGCTGGCCGGTGGCGTCGTCAGATCCGTAGCCCCAGTTCCAGCCCACGATCTCGCCAGCTTCGGTGCCACGGAACGGCATCTTGACTTTGCTGGTGACGGGTACCTGGATCTTGCCCTTGTTGCTGTTAAGCCAGGAGGCGGCTTCTTCCTTGATCTGCTCCGCCATGAGCTGGCGCTCTCGGACGTCCTTGATCTTGGCGACCCAGCTCATGCGGACCTTGCCGTCGTCGGTAATGTCCACACGGCCGTTGCCGATGTCGTAGTCGAGCTCACGGATGTTCTTGAGGCCAAGGGCCGTGGCCCACTCGGTGTGGGTGAAGCTACCTTCGTTTTCGGGAGACAGCAGGTATTCGATCTCCTCGGGCTCCGTTCCTTCCTTTATGAGGCGGTCGTACTTTGCTTTGCGTGCCTGGTTGTAGGCCTCGACGGCATCCTTAAGGGACTGCATGTGGAACTGGCCGTATCGGTCATAGGACCACAGGAACTGGCGGCTGATGTCCCTGACGGTCTCCATCTCGCCGGAGGTGCCGAAGTCTTCGGGGTGTCCGATGTCGGTGTACAGGACGTCGATGTCGGCCTTGCGGAACCGCTTCTGGCGGAGCATGGCTTCACGCTTCTTGAGGGCCTCGTCACGGGCACCGCCAGGGATACGCATGTTTTCAGCGTCACCTTCGGAGAACCGCTCGGGGGTCATGCCAACAGAGAAGTCGTATCCAGGGACTTCGTCGGCCTTCTTGCCCATGAACTCGGAGAGCTTGATCTTGATCTGCTCACGATTGTGCTCGTAGTCAGACGGACGGCCAGAGAACTCGCTGTTCCTGGAGTCCATGAACGAGATCCTGGTCACGTCGCTACGGTCGTCGATGCGGCCGTGCGGGAGATCCATGATGGGTTGCTTGCCGTATTCGCCATCGATGTTACCGATCCGCATGTGCTCCTCCCAGTCTGCGTGCGTCGGGATGTCGTCCGAGGAAATGTCCAGGATCGAGCGTAGCTCGTCGGCGCTCTTGACCTCGATCTCGCCATCCTTGGTTGCGTACCAGAGGTAGGTGTTCTCTTCACCATCCCTGCTACGACGGTCGGCATGGCCTACGTCGGTCCAGAATCGGATCGGCTTTTCACGCTTAACCTTGGCGGCTTCACGCTGGAACTTATCACGGGCCCCGCCTGGGATCCGCATGTTCTCTCCGTCGTCGCCTTCTGAATAGAGCTTGGTTGGGTCGATCTGGCCTTCGATATCACGTGTATGGCGGACAAAGCCGGTATCAGACTTGGGGTCTTGGATGCGGAACTGATCCCTGGCGTTGGTCTGCTCGAATCCGTTGTCGTACACATCGACGTTGTTGTCGCCAAGGACCGTCTGGAGGGCACGGATCGGGCGGCCGGCAGGGTCTACCACGTATGCGTCAATGGACGTCTGTCGCTGGCGCTTGAGGCGTTCGACGACCTCAGCCGTGATCACCGTAGAAAGGTCACGGTTGCGGAACTTTGGCATCACCTTGATCCAGTCAAGGGTTGAGCTCGTCTCGGATGCGAGGGCGGAACGATCCTCAGGGTCGAACGGATTCTTGATGACGTACGTGAACTGTGCGGCCTCGGTAAGTCCGTTCTCGCCAAGGTACTCGACGACACCCTGGAAGGTGTTTTCCTCTCTTCCGAAGTCGATCTTCATGTCTCCAGTGATCGGAACAAGGGGCTTGTTGCCGTAAGGCTGAAAACCGATACGGATCTTCATGCCAGCCAGGCTCTTGGCCTTGGAGTTGGCGAAGTTGGAGATAAATCCACGCTTTGCCAGCTGGGCGTTGGTGTGGTTTGCGAGCTCGCCGCCATTGGTGCGAGGGTTGGTTTCGGGCGGCATGGCCGGTTCCTGGTCGCCCTCGGAAAGTCGGCGCTGGGGGTCGATCTTGGTGCGAACTGCGGCATGATTCCATACCTGCTCGCTCTTGGGCACACGCCCCTGGTCCATGTCCTCCTGCGAGTAGTGGTCGGTGCTTCCGTAGATATGCTCGGCTTCGGTGGACCCGAGACCGAACACGGCCTCACGGGCGGCGATCGGGCGATGGATGACCTCGCCAGTCTTGGGATCGACGTATTCGTCGATCACCATGCCGTCTAGATTGACGACGCCAGCACGGCGGAGACGTTCGCCGAGCTCGGCATACATGAGCTTTGCGACGCCACGGTTTTCCATGCGCTCTTTGACGCTTGTGGACACGACGTATGCGGATCCGTCATGCATCATGTCGAAGTAGATGTGACCGATCTCACGGCCGGTGACTCGGTCCAAGACCTCAAGCTTGAAGTCGGTGCGACGGCCAGTGATCAGCGACGAAGGGTTGAATATCCTGCCGTTTGATCCGCCAGACTCACGGACCTCGATCACGGCGTCGTTACGTTGAAGCCCACGGATCCAGTGCTTGTCCGCATAGTTGGTGATGAAGCCGTTCTTTAGGAGCTGTGCGTCCTTATGGTTGGCCTCACGGAACGAGCGAGCTTGCGGCTCGGCGTCGCCCTCGGAGAAGCGCTCCTGGTTCTCCCAGGAGCTACGGTTTTGATCAAACCCGTACCCTTCGATCTTGTAGCCCTTGGGTAGCTGGCCCTTCTTCTGCATGGCCTTGACGTACTCACGGACCTGGGCGAGCGCTTCGGCACGCATCTTACCCATGTCTCCCTTGCGGAAGTTGTTAAGTTCGCCACGGCTAGACCCTGCGGACACGAAGATCGTCTGCTTATCGTCATCGATCTCGATGCGTCCATTGACGCCAGATTCGCCACGCTTGACGCCGACGCCCGTGTCGATGCCAAGCTCACCCTGGTCGCCGTGCACGAATGAATCAGCCTTTACGTCAAATGGATCAATGCCCTCAGCTTCGGCCATCTCCTCGATGTTCCTTACCGTGAACTTGCCCTTATCTGAGTCAAAGGAGTACAAGAACACCTTGTCTGGCTTGAACACGGGGCGGTTGCCAAGGTTACCTGCGAATCCTTCGCCGTGGCCGATACTAAGGTAGGTCTTGTTATGGCGAGCTGGGCGACGCTTCATGGCCTCGTCCCTGGCTCCGCCTGGGATACGCATGTTTTCTGCGTCGCCTTCGGACATGCGACCCCATCCACGCATGTTGCCGTACTCGTCGGCACGGTTGAACGTGCGACTGCGGATCTCGTTGGCCATGTCGATCAGCTCCATGCCAGTCCGCTTGTCCATCATGCCAGTGTCCATGGACAGGCGCACGTGCTTGATGAACTGTTGCTGGTAGTCCTTCACCTTGCCCCAGTGCCAGTCGAGGTTCTTCTTATGCGCCTGGTCACGCTCAACGTTAGGCCCGTCAAGGTTGTCGCTGGGCGGGATATAGCCGCCCTGCTCGGGATCAAGGCCGGTGGCGTCATGGACGTTCACGGCCTCACGTGCGAGCTCATGGAAAGAGGACATCATGACTTCCGTGGAGACCCTGCGTACGGCATCCAGGAATCCGGGCTTGAGGGTCATCGGGTTGAAGCCCTTCTGCCGCTCAAGCTTTGCGATCAGCTGATCGATGATTCGGTGGGACTGTAGGCGTTGCTGATCTCGCTCACGATCTGCGCCGTCCTTATACTGCGTCGGGAACGGGTGCTGGAACAGGTGCTCATCGGCAAGGCCCTTGATGCCCTTGGCCCAACCAAGGAAGTCGCCACGGATGGCCTCAGGGCCGACGACTCGATCACGCTTGAGGGCTTCTTCGGCACGGCTGTTGAAGTCCTGGGCGTCGCCTTCGGAGAAAGCGGTAGGCTTGGTTGACCCACGGACCTTCGGGAAGTTTTGATTCTTGTCTGACGCCTGAATCCTGACTGCGTCTATTGCTTCTTGGCCTACTGGTTCAGCCCCACGGAGCGCTTGTGAGCGTCTGATCTTGTTCGTCGATTCCTGTGCCACGTCGGCAAATCGAGTAGAACGTGCCATTTTCTGGGAATAGCTTGCATCCTTGATCGGGTAGCCAGTCTTGATGGTTCCGTCGTTTTGTACGTTTACCTCGTACTTAATACCGCCGACTTCCGCAAGGATCGTGGCAACATCGGTCGGCGAAGCGGACGAAGGATCAATCATGTCCATCATCACCTTGTTTGCGCCAGGGGCCGACTGCTTGAAGTAGGCAAACGACTCACGGGCGTACCATGCCTTCATGATCTCACGCCTGACGAAGTTTTTGTAGCGCTGGTAGGACGCATCGTCCTTGAACCATTTAGACTCCTTATCCCACAGAGCCCTAAGCTCTGGATAGGCCAGCATGTAGTCTGGCACGTGCTGTTTTGCGATGTGGTCAAGGCCTACGGAGTCATACTCGGGCCACTTTGCTCCAAGCAAATCGTGAAGCTCAGGATCAACGTCACGTGCAACTCCGTACTGTTTTTCCCTCGATTTGTTATCAACAAGATTCGGGTCGGTGAATCTGAAATTTCCGGCAGAGACTTCATCCTTGGACAACGACCTGCGGTTTACGGGGCGCTCGATACCCTTGAGCGTGCGTGGGTCCTGCATGCCACTGCTGATGTTTTGTTCTGCATCGCCTTCGGACTTCCATCCATACTCGGCGGTGCCGACAGGATCTCCAGGCACGACACCAAGGTTGTTCTGGAAGGTGTCCGTGACCTTTAGGCCCATCTGCTTCAGGAAGGCGTTGATGTTCGACGTCGCACGTGCGGCCTCAGGGGTGTTCGGTGCGTCGCCGATGCTGACCATGCCCCAGTTGACGCCAGCTCGATCCATCATGGCCAGGAGGGTCTTCTGGGCCGGCGAGTTGCGGATGTTCGCCATCTCGTCCAGGGTCATCTGGAGGGTGCCTACGATCTTGCCAGAGCTGGTCTTGAAGACCACGCCAGGCTCTCCGCCGAGATGCTCACGCAGACGCTTGGCGGACTGGTTTTCGTCACGATTCCACTTGGCGTCCTCCGCCGGGACGGGGCGGTCTGGGGCGGTTTTGCCAGTGTCGTAGGGGATCTGGCTACGGGTGGAGTAACGGCGCTCGGTGAGGGGCACCTTGTCGGTGGCCGGGCGGACATCGATCGGCATCCAATCGACGTCAGCGACGTCGAACTGGTTTCTGCCACCGCCAGGGTTCTGCACACCAGGCTTGTATTCCAGCGACTTGTACTGACCGCCAGAAACAGAAACCACCCCACGGTAGTTGATGCCAGATCCTTCAAGCAGGTTCTTAAGGGCCGTCTCGTCCTGGATGGATCCGTCCACCTCACCAGGAAGGATCTCGTTGTTGATGCGGACAAACCAGGCCTCCTTGGCACCAGGCGTAGATACGGCCTGGCCAGCCAAGACGCCCCACATGGGCTTGATGACGGCGCCTACAGCAGGGTTCATGCTGGAGTCGATCATGTGAAGACCGACCTGGAGGGGCCTTCCGTCAGCCCCCACGATCAGGATCATGGTCTGGCCCTGAGCCAGGGTGCTGGAATAGTCGTAAATCAGCGAAGCTACGTCGCCAGCCGTGCGGACGTTGGTAACGCCGGTCTTGAGCTCACCTACGATGGCATGCTCGGAGAACTGATCCAGGTAGCCAGCCTCGAAGCCGAACTGCTTCAGCTTGTCTGCGGCGATCGGGAAGTTGGTCTTCGGTGCGGCGTTCAGGGGCTTGATCGCACCGACGCCGACACGGGTCTCAGGTTCGCCACGATCAAACGCATCGGCGTCGCCTTCAGACTTCCATCCAGCGGATCTGTCGCCACTGACATCAAACCTCTGCATGCCGCTCTTGGCGGTGGAGGTAACGGCCTTCAGGAACGCAGGACCAAAGCCTCGAACTGCGGCCCCAAGGTTTGCAACGTTCTTGGCGGCGGCTTCACGGACGGCTTCAGGTACGGCGTCTCCGCCGACGTGGACGACAATTGAGGACGCACCAGATCGGGAGTATCCAGCCAGGAGGTTTCGAGCTCCAGAAGGTCCGAGCTTGGCCATCTTTTCAGCAGAAAGCGTCTGGTATCCCACGGCTCGATTGGTTCGATCCAGGAACACGACACCAGGCTCACCCTTGAGGAGCTCGGAGATAAGCATGCGCTGGCCGACATCACTGTCACCCCTCTGATCAGACACTACGTCCTGGCTTCCGCCACGGGGGAGAGTGAATCGGCGCTCGATGATAGGCACTTCACGGCCGGCCGACGGGAAGCGGCTACCAGGGATGACCTGGCGCTCAAGCTCGGCTCTGCCGCTTTCTTTGCCTAGGAAAGCATAATTGTCTCCGGCGATGGCCAGGAATCCTTCCAGGGTCAGTCCAGTACCCTTGAACATGCCCCTAATGTTATACTCAGTCCTAAGGTCCGACGGGGAGAACGACGGCGTCATGGACGGGTGGTTGTGGGAGATCCAAACCTTCTTGGCACCCTTGACGGAGAGGGCCTGAGCGATCATCACGTGCGGGGCCAGGCTCGAAGAACCAGGCTCGCTCAAGGTGTGGCGGTAGATCTCAAGCGGGTTGCCGTCCTTGTCGGTGACCAGGATCTGGATGCTCTCCTGTGTAGCCTGGGAGGTGTTGCGGAAGATGTGTGCGACCTCTCCGGCCATGTTGGCCTTGTCGAACTCGGTGCGGATAGATCCGAGCTTGGAGTGGCGTACGACGTTGGCGATGACTGTGTCCTTGATGCCGAGCTTCTTGAGGGCCTCTTGGGACGTCTCGGGCAATGAGGGCTTTGCGTCGCCTTCGCTCAGGTACTTGCGGCTTGGGGCCACCTCATCACCAGCCGCACGGATCTGGTCTCTGATCCGCTGTTGCGATTCTGCGTCTTCACTAGAGTCACGCTCTGCGTCGAGCTTTTCTGCCTCAGCTCTGGTTGACTCAAGGATGTCGCCAAGCCCCTTGTCCCTTTTTGCCACATCAATGTCCGCAAGGCGTGCGGCTACCTGGCTCTGCGGAACGGATGCTTCACGTGAAATAGAACGCTCTCCAGATGCAGAAACGTCTTGGAATCGACCTTCCGTGATCTTGTCAAACACGGTGTCGATTGCCGTCCTGTTCCCGATCATCTTGCTCCCCCAGCCAGTAGACTGTAGCGCCTTCTTGATGGCGTGGTAGGTTGACTTCAGGAACCTCGTAATCGCAAGGCCGCCAGGGGTGCCCCAGTTCAGGTCATACTCGCCACGTTCTGCGATGGTTCGTGCTCCTTCGTCTGAGAAAAATTCATACGCATCTTTTAGCCGGTAGATTCGCCTGAATCGTGACTGCTTTGACGTAGATCCGCCGTCTTCGTAGTTAGGCCTGAGGCGATAGCTTTCTCCGTTAAGCTCAAACATGTCTTCAGGCATCTTGATGCCCTTCGAGGACATCTCCGCCTGGAGTGCGACCATCTGTTGCTGAGTGATCCGCAACTGGTCAAAGTCCCAAGTCGAATCATTTTCGACGCCAAGCTTTGTCAGGATGTAGTCGAGCGCCTTGTTTGAGGCCCTGGCCTTGATTCGCTGTTTGATCAGCTCCTGCCTGACCTCGGCTTGGTACTCGGGCTTGAGACTGTTAAACAGAGGGTGTGAGACCTCATGCCAAAGCGTGTGCTGGAATTTGCCGGACGTGATTGCCTTTGCGAAGACATTGACGGCATTAATGACACCTTCGTTGTTAGACATGACGTGCTCGGAGCTTCCGAGGCTGGTGCCGTCTGCGCCGCCAACACGAAGCTGTACATGCTTAAGCAGGTCGGCTCCCATTGTGTCTGCGACACGCTGTGCGGTGTCATGAGTCTGCTGATCAATAAGGCCACGATCAAGAGACACCTTGAGGGTAGCCTTGATCTGACTGATGCCGACCTGTTCGGCCTCGGTAAGCTTTTGAGCCTCGATTACCTCTTCGAGGGTTATTCCCTTTTCTGCGGCGATCTTCTTGGCGACTTCGAGCGTCTGCTGGGCCTCGAAGGCAAATTTTGCTTCCTGACGGGCACGTCTTTGCTCACGAAGCGCATCCCAGGTTGGGGCGCCGCTGAGCTTAACTTGCTGTGCTCCTCCGTGTACGGCGTTGTGGACAGGGGCTCCAAGAGCCCATGGCTTATGAAGGGCAAGACCTCCGATCGCAAACTCCTTGCCGACGTGAGCCAGTCGGTCGCCGATTCCGCCCCCCATCTCCTGGTTGATGTCGCCAAAGGCCAGGGAGCGACCTGCGGCATCAATCCGTGAAAGGTTGGGGTCTTGGCGATTTCCGTAAACGAGCGCATCGGCCGTCGCATTCGCCTGGGCGATACCGACGTTCATGAGGCCACCTTTGGCAATCGTGTTAAGGGCGGCTTTCTGGCTGAGGCCAGCCACCTCCATGCCAGCGGCGGCCTTGAGGATGCTACCAGACGGACGGAACATCAGTAGCGTAGGAGCAAAGTCTCCGATCGCCGCCGCCTTAGGATTGAGCATTCGTCCGATCTCTTCCTCTTCGCTTGCCGTGACTTTGAAGCCGTGCTCCATCACCTTTTCAAAGGCGGCTGAAGCAACCATGCTGGAAACGATGCCAGTACCTAGGCCAACGGCCAGGCCAAGGGGGGTCTCTGGTCCGCCGACGGCGGCAGATCCAGCACCCATGCCAGCCATAAATGCGCCGGTTCCGACAACAGCTCCAGGAGCGGCACGAAGGGCGGACTGAACGCCCGTCTCAAGTGCGTCAGGGCCGGTAGCGAAAGCATCAACCGACATCGGGTCGATCTCTTCTGTACGCACCTTCTTATAGGTGGGTGCGGCCATAGGACCACCCATGCCCGTTCCTGTCATGGCAGAAACGCCAACAGGATTCATCTTATCAACGACGTCGTCCTCGGCAAAGAACCTGTTCTTTGCCTTGTCGTACTTTAGCTTCTGTTGCTTATTGCCACGCTGAATCAGAACCTCTTGCTGATCGAAGAGGCCAGCAATAGTCTGATCGCTTGGAGCCTTCCAGCCGTGCTCCTGTCCAAGAATTTCGTTGGTAGGAGTTCCGGGAAGCTGAAGCTCCGGGAGGCTATCTAGAGGATCCATTTGCCCTTAACGTACGTTCGTCAGGGCTTTTTTCAAGCTTTCGATCTGCGGCACGATGACCGAATCAATTTCTTCTTGGGTGATGTTCGATCGGATGATCTGACCATCGGTTGTCTTTTTGGCGTACCCCCTGGCTACCCCATTACGTCGGATATCCTCAAGGAACATCAGCTCAGACAGCTTTTGCCTGACCTTTTCTTCAGTGCTTCCGATGAAGTTCGCAATACCAACCGCATCTGTCCCTGCGTTTTCATTTGCCCACACGTCTCCAGCCTGTTCGTACTCCTTTTTCTTCGTGAACGGGTTTGGAAGCTTCCCAACGGACTCGTTGAGGACGTTCTTGAACCCAGAGTGATTAATGACATCTTTTGGCGTTAGCTCTGCCGCACCGCCATTCCAGAGTGCAGACCACCATCCACGATTTCTGTCTTCAGGGTCCCTGTCTTCCTTCTTTTGTGCGGCGATCGCTTCTGGAGTCATTGGGTCACCACCAGCATCTCCGCCAAAAAGAACGATACGGTCGTCAATTGGAGCAACCTGCTGATCAGCCCAATTGAAGAACTGAGGATTGATTCGGAAGTTGGTCTTGAACGCTTTTACGACGGAATCGTAAGCAATCGTCCTAGCCAGGGTTTGAGGGTACCCTTCTTTGACAAGCTCAGATCTTACCCTTTCCATTTCCATTCCAAGCAAGCTTGTGAAGTCCTGGTGAAGGTTGTCGGCTACCTTGCCATTGCCCTGTCCAAGCTCAGTAGCCAGCCTTGCCACTTCATTCTCACGCCACTTTTGGTTTGCAAGGTCCTGGGTTGCGGCGGCGGCGTCGGCGCCGGCATTCCTGCGCTCGATGTCAGAGATCTGCTTTGCTTCGGTTGGGCTAAATTGGCCAACATTCCCGACGACAGGAGGGGTTTCAACAGGGTCAGGAACCCACGTGGCGCCGCCACCGGCGTTAGGGACGAGCTTTCCAGTTGGCTTTGCCTTGGCCAATGCGGCCCTGATGATGGAGTTTTGAGCGGTTGCCGCATTAACCTTGCCCCTGGTCAGCATTTCAGCGGGGCCAATTGACTCAAGAGGGTCGCTCTTAAACGTAAACAAAGGATCCTGCTGATCGACGCCATCATCCTGCGGCACGATCTTTGGAATCTGCCCTTGCTGTGATGCCTCCTGCTGGGACACGGTACCAGCAATCGTAGGTTGCTGGGTCTGTTGTTGGCCAGCAATAGGATGCTTTTCCCAGAACTTTTCGCTCATGATGCTTGTTTGATTCGGATGTTGCCGTCCGGGTCAACGTATTCCGCCCCTACGGGGAGTCCGTTGAGAATAGCCTCGCCGGCCGCATCTGGCGTAATCTTGGGAAGCTTTGCCTTCCTAGCCGCCTCCATCAGCATCCTTGGGCTATTCCGGCCGTACGTTTTGGTTCCATCAGGATTGTCTATGACTACAGTTTCGGCATCGGCATTCGCTTTTGCGATCGCCGTAGCGATGGTGTTGGCGGTGAGGTTTTCTACCTGTGTTGCGCCCATCTTGGCTCCACCTGGAACAGAGGCCCGTCCACCCATGGTAGCGGCTGGCTGGTAGGTAGGATCAATGTCGTCGTACTTGGGTGCGGCATTGGTAAGGAACGGATGCCAGTTCTTGGCAAAATCAGGTCCGTAAAGAGCGACGCCATGCTCGACGAGCTGGCTTACCGCATCCTGGTCAAACTCAAACCTATTTCCATTCCAATGGAATGCGGCTCGCTTCTTGATCATCTTGGGGCGAAGTCCGTCAGGGCCGACTTCTTCACCGCCATTCGGATCCCAGGATTCCGTAGGCTTGAACAGACTTGCAAGGCCCTGGCGATGCGGATCTAGAGCCTTGTCACGATCGGCCGCACGACGTGCGTCTTCGAGCTTGATCTGGTTTGCTTCGCTTACGTTTCTGAAATTTGCGGCTTCAGCATCAGCCTTAGGATTGCCAGCAAGTGCGGCGATTGCCTGGGCAATAGAAAGCCCGGTACCAGTGGTCCTGATGTTTCCAAATTGGTCAATGTTGTCGCTCATATTTTAAGCAGGTTTGGCTCCAGCCTTGCCAGCGGCAATAGATCCGCCAGCGGTTAGCAGGTCGCCCATGTCTCCCCATCCGTTCGGACGGGTTGCGGCGTTGGTTTCAGCTCCAAGAACGCCAGCCGACCCCTTGGCAAATCCGCCGATACGGGCGATGTTCTCGCCGAAGCGAGCGTTGGCCAGGTTATTGTTCAGCTGTACGTCATCGTAGGCCGCAAGAAGGGCGTCGTTCTTTGCGTTGTTGATCGCCAGGTTATTGGCGTCTCCGATGCGGACCCTATTGGCGGCGGCTACGTTTTCGGCGGTGCCGTTTGCGTTTCTGAAATTGGCAACCTGATCCATGTTCATTGCTCCACGCATCGAGGAGAAACGGTTGGCGTTCGCCTTGGCCAGCATCTTGGCCTGTTCGGCCGGAGATGCGTGGCGCATAGATCGGTTAAACTCGGCGCCAGATTCCTGGGCAAGTAGCTCCTGTCGCTTCCGCTCCTCTGCGGTAGCGGCGTTGATCTTACCCCTGGCGATCTGGTTGCCACGAGCTTTTGCGGCGGCACCAGCAGTCGTCATGGCCAGGGCCGTAAGTGACATGGGTTCACACATAGATCAGAAGCCGAATAGACCGGCGCCTCCTCGTCCTTGTCCGCCTGGCGAGTATCGGCGACCTTCTTCTGCGGCGCCGTAGGCACCTGCGAAACCAGATACGATGCCAGGAAGCATGCTGGTGTTGAGACGTCCAGCCAGCTGATTGGCGTTGTTCATTGCGTCACGGCCGGCCTGGAAGGCGCTCTCATTGCCATTAAGCTGGCTGACAAGCTGGGCTCGGTTCTGAGCCACGGTCTCACGCATCTTGTTGCCCTGGTCGATCGCACTGCTGGCGATCTCTGCGGCCTTGGCGTTGTATCCGCCCTGGAGCCCTGCGGCCACCTTGGCGGCGTTGCTGGAATCGGTCATGCCGCTGGCGGCTAGGCCCATCTCGGCCTTGTCCTTCTGGCCCGTGAAGGCGTTATTCAGAAGAGGCGTGGCCTTTTTGATGAAGGCATTCTCACGTGCCTTGAAATAGTTGTCGTCGAAACCAGCGAACTGCTTGTCTATTGCGGCGGTTCCTTCACGGATCCGTTGCTGGCGTGCGGCCTCGTCAGCTCTGGCTTGAGCCGCTCCTCCGTCTCCAGATGGTGCACACATGGATGCGAGTGTGTGCGACTTACAGGCCTGATCCAGCTGAAAGTGTAGAACGTCTCGCCGTTTTTGCCGTAATTGATAAGCTCCGACTCTTTGGAGGCGCCGAGAAGTTCAAGCCAACGATGCGACGTCGTGTTCTCGGCGAGAGACTTGCACTCGGCACGATGGTAACCCGCTTCCTCCAGGGCCGGAGTCATGATCTTCTTGATGAACCTGGTCACGGAGATCGAAACTTCCGGCCAACGATCGGTGGCGAACATCCAAACCGACCAGACGCCGTCCCACAGAGGCACGGCACCGAAGGCGGACACTGGAGTTCCGTCGTCGGCACAGGCGATCCACCCGAAATCCCCGTAAGACAAGATGGCAAGTGCTAGATCGTCGCCGCTTTCGGTCCACCTTGTCGCAAAAACCTCATTTTTGTCGGAAATTCTCAGGTTTTCTGCGACGTACGCCAGATCGGCGTGGTTTATTTCACGAAAGTACATCAGCCAGCCGTGCTTCTGGAGTGGAGCTCACGGAAGTGGACGACGATGTTGCTGACCTTGGCCGCACCTGGAGCCTGATTGACCATTTTGATGCCCATGTGCGTGCCGACGCCAGTCATCGGGATAGCTCCAAGGGCATAGGTGGACTTGTCCACGGTGCAGATCAGATCACGTGCCTCAGGGCTGGTGTAATCGAAGCCGGCCGATACGGTCCACTGGCCGTCGATGGTGAAGTCCATGCCGATTCCCTGCTTGTAGACCTGGGGCGTGCCAGCGTCCATGTACGGGAGCTCTACCGTAACGGTACAGCTGTCGTATTCACGGCCAGTCAGGCCTCCGTAGACGTAGATGTTGTCGCCAGATCGTGCGTAGACCAGGTTGTCCTTGATCTTGAGCCACTCAATGTTGAACCCAGGCTCATACCTGGACCAGGCGGCAATACCGCTACCTGCGTACATGGAAAGGACGTAGACCTGGTCAGCGAGGGCCAGCCAGAATCGGCCTTCGACGGGCTCGATGATGCCGACAGCCTTGCTCTTTTGGGCTTCCGTCATGGTCGCCATCTTGTCGATGACGAGCATGTCGATCGGCGTGCCGATGTCGTCGGCGTATGCGGATACTGTGTTCTGTCGTGCCTTGATGGATCTGATTCCGTTGTCTGCCAGGTAGAACAAGTCCAGGCTGTTGGCTGAAACGACGGACCCTGGGGCGATCGTTCCAGTGCCGTCGATGACCTGGGCCTGGGAGTCCTGGTCAGGGTCGTAGTTGATGTCGAACAGCTGGATGTTGCCTCGTCCGAAGATGGCGAGCTTGTCCTGGTATACGCCGACGCCAGTCAGAGGATCACGGCCTGAGAAGTTGTTGGAAAGATTAATGAACCCAGATCCGTTGTCGTAGATGTCCCACTGGGTGCAGTCGTTGAGCCTGGAGAAATAGATCGAGTAATCGATGCCAGCGAACTTCTTTGACTTGTACGTGTACGAGAAGCTTGGCCTTTTTCCGGCGACCCAGCTTGCGCCGACCTGGTACGGATAGGCGGTCAGCATTGAGTCGGTGACCGTAATAGTGAGCTTCTTTCCGACCTGGAATCCTCCAAACGTGAAGTCCGTAATCTGAGGCAGTCCTGGCTGTCCGTCTCGTCCTCCAGAGAAAGCCGTAACGCCAACAAGGCCAACCGACCCGTTGGTCTCGACATAGATCCTTCGTCCATTGAAGGACGCACCTGTCCCAGGCCGTGCTGTAATTACGATCTTAGACGTGTCTGCCACCGTAAGAACGTAGTCAGGCGTAGGACTCTGCTCTTCAAGCCACGTGTTGATACTTTCAACGAGGTCATCAGCCAGCTGTGCGTTCGACTTTTTCCAGAAGATTTCAGTCCCAGGTCGCATCAGCTCGGTGCTTTCAACCATGACAGAGCTAATCGAGTTGCGTTGTCCACCTGCGAACGGGGCGGAGAATTGGGCGTAAAACCTTCCAGGATTACGTGGGCTCGGGATGACGGTTGACATGTTTACCCCAAACTCACTCCAGTTTCCAGCTTGAGGCGTTGGATCGGCTTCAAACTCAAACCACACCGTCCATCCGTTTGCGCTCTCGGCGAAACGATTTGGGGCGTAAATATAAAGCATACCAGGGTCAGCCCCGCTCCATCGACCAGAGTAATGATAGGCGGCGTAATACTCCGTGGACTCCGAGTTAAGGTTGATGTAGTAAGCGATTACACGTGCCAGCTCGTTTGCGGCACTGCCTACCGGCTGGGATGCCGCATGCCCTTCTATGAAACTGTTCCCCTTCAACGGGGGGGATCCAGCGGCGAGTGAGAGGAGCTCCTGGTCCTCTTCATCAATCCAAATTCCAGTAATGCCAGGATACACGCTTGCTCCGCCGCCGGAATAAAAGGCGTACCTATGGCCAGCCGCAACAACGGCAGATCCGTTCGTGCCTTGAGCAATGATGAAGCTCCCCTTTGCGACAGTCTCAAGTACGTCATTGGTCGCCTCCTGAACCTTAGTGGCGGTCAACGTCATTGGAGCCTCAGCCTCTACGGAAGTCTCAAATGAGATGCCTTGTTTGCCGGTAAGACGAACAGTAGTCGGGTTAAGTTTTGAAACCGTGTAGTTTTTTAGGACTGAGTTTTCGGCGAGAGCTTCTGCGATGGCGGTGTCGAAAAGGGTCTTGAAGTGATCAGCAACGCCAGCTGTGTTGCCCATGTACTGGCGCACGATGCCGTTAACAAAGCTACCGACTGCGACTCCGTCGTAATAAGGAATGACGTCGCCGTTACTAAACTCGGCAATAACGAACGGCTTTGCGCCGTACACACTAGACCAGCGGACGCCGGTCATGGCAAAGCCATCTGGGTGCTGTAGGCGTTGGTAGATGACATCCTGCGGCCAGGTCCAGGTGGGCTGAGGAATGGATCCAAAAACAAAGACACCGCTTCCAGTGATCTCCATCCCGAATGTTCCAGGTGGGAGGGAGTTGAGTACCACGCAGGTCGTTACGTCGGGGGTGCCTGGGGTGCCTGGAGTCCCTGGGACCAGCTCAAGAATGTCTTCGTAATGGCCCTGCTCCGGGGATCCTGGATCCCAGTGGCCTTCCTCTTCGGTGGGGTTTTCGTAGTGACCGACTTCATTAACCCACTGACTGGAGTCGGTATAGCACTGGGTCCCGCCCATTGAATCTGGATGGGATGGGTTGTAGCCTCCATCGCCAGGGCAAAGGTAGGTGTAAGACCAGTACCCTGGCTCATCGACGACCCATTCACCAGGAGATGCAGGAACGTCCACGACCCAAAACGGGGGGACGGCTGGAGAATCGATGACGTAGTTCTGGCCGACGACAATGTAGGTGTCAGGCGTAGGCGGAGTGCCAGGAGTGCCTGGCACGGTGGTGCACTGGGGCTCTGCTAGTTTTACGAAAGCCCTGCGCTTCTCAACTTCACCGCCACGGTTGATGTGTGCGTTGACGAGATCCTGAAGCTCGCCGGCCTCGGCTGAGATCAGGTGACGCTTGGTGTCTAGACCTTTGGAGAAGTTGTTTACCCCGAAAGTAGGCATCAGTAAAGCCGGTCATCCCGGACGAATCGACCGCCAATAATGCGGAGACGATCACCGTGATCGACGCCGCCGCCGAAGACGAAGCGATCGTTCTTCAGGGCAAGTCCTTTGATCTTGTTGTAATGAGCGGTTGCCTGGGCCATCTTGATCGTGGCGTCCGTGGACTGATTACGGCTGAGTATCTCAGAGGCGGCAAAGAGCACAAGAAGGACGTCATCGAGCTCTGCCTTGTCCGTATCTGCGACGAGCGGATCTAGCTTTTTCACACCACGGAAACGGATGATCTGACCGTCGGCCGTAGGCTTGGGCCACACTTCGTACTGGCCATTTTCATGATGTTGCCAACGGACGGTGGGCGTGGTGCCTAGCGATCGGTCGGTGTCGAACGTGTTGTACTGGGCAGGACCGATGCCGTATTCGAGCGGATGCCAGATGTTGTTGTACTTCACCCAGGTGTTCGTGATCCGATCGAAGTCCAGGTCGGTCGGGAACGAGTAAAGGTGCTGGTTGTTCAACAGCGGCTCGTCACGATTCACGACGGCCCATGGCCACTCATGATCGACCCAGAGACGCTTCTGGATGCGGGACAGCAGGGAGTTATACTGATCGACAGTATTGACCCCCATAGCGGCGTTCGAGGATACCCCGACTTCCGCCCGAAGCATGTCTCGAAGCTCTAGAAGCGAGGTTCCTCTTGCCATCTTAGTTGGCCTTGTCGGCCTTGATCATGGGCTTCTTCGGGCTGATGTCCTTGGACACCTCTACGCCAACCTCTGCGAAGGTGGTAGGAAGCTTTGGCATGGAGCCAGGGAAGACCTTGGTAAATGCCTCAGATCCGAAGAAAAGCTTAAGCCTGTCGATCTCCTCGGCGTTGGTACGCTCAAGGGTGGCGGAATCGGTAACGTTGATCACCGCATCACTGCCGTGGATATCACGAAGGATGAGGATCTCGGGAGCGGACACGACACGAACAGTCGAATGCTGGAGGTTACCATTAAGGAGGATTTCGGCTAGGGCGATCTGCATGGTCAGGCCATGCTGATGCCGCACAATGATTCCGCAACAAATAAAAGGGGCTGACCCGTTAGGATCAGCCCCTGGTTAGCTATGGACTCAGGCTTAGGCGGCCTTGTAGACCGCCGAGCTGTTGAGGCGCTTGGCGACCATGCCACCCGTCCAGGTCATCGCCTTGTAGATGACATACTTGTCCTCAGGGCGAGCCGGGTTGTGGGTCTTCTTGTCTTCGCCGTCCATCACGTAGAGCTGGATGGAATCGGTGTCCAGGAAGTAGCAGTAGCTGCTCTGGTTGCCGGAACCGTTCCACTCAGGGAGGTCGTCGAGGGTCGGGTCATACACGAACTCGCCGACGCCAGCCAGGCTGATAGCGCCCATGCTGATGCCCTGCGGACCCGTGAAGCCGCCCTGGGTGTAGAGACCCTTGGCGTGGATTTCCTTCTCGATCTTCTGGAGGAAGTCCGAACCGCAGAAGATCGTGTTGGGCTTGCCGCCGTAACGCTTCAGCTGACGGATCTCATGACGGAGACCGTCGATGATGTTCGTCTGGCCGGAGGCGTAGGTGAACTTCGCCGAACGGTTACGCCAGAGCGGGTTAGCCGCACGGGAGATACCGCCGGTGGTGCCGGTGGCGTTCAGGTCGGTACCGCCAGTGATGTCGGCGTTCGGCTTGATGAAGGCCTGGAGGCCAGGGACGAGCGAGGCGTCCTGGGTACCATCACGCCAGAGCATCGAGTTCATGCCTCGGGCCCAGCCTTCGGTCATGTCGTCGAGCTTAGCCTTGAGGATGTTCGTGAGGACGGTGGCGTCACGGCCGGAGTGCTTCGAGGTAGACTCACCAGTCAGGGAATCGGTGACGGAAATGCCATCGATCTTGAGTTCGGTGAGGGTAACCTTGATACCCGCATGCAGTTCCTTCCAAGAGTAGGAAGCACGCTTGGTGTTGCCGGTCACGTCGTACGAGACCTGGTCGTCGCCTTCGTAGCCATGGATGCCCGGAAGGGTATCATGGAAGGTGATCGGGAGGGTGATTTCGCCCTTACCGCCCGGGAAGCTTTGCTGGCGCTTGGTCATAACGCCGATGAGAGGCTTCTCCTGGATGGTCTGAGCGAACGCATCGGACTTGATGTGGAAATCAAGCGCCGAAGCCACGATATGGTCGAGATTCGAGAACGAATTGGCCATTGTAGTATTTGTTCGTTAGGTTTGGAGGCCCATCCGCACGATGTCTTCGAGAGACCTCGCAACAGGACGGGAGGTTGCGGACGACAGCGAGCTGATCGGAGTGCGGATGTTCGTGGTTCGTCCAGCGAGCGGACGTAGGCGGTCGTTCACGTCAGACAGGGCACGCCTTGCGAGCTGTACCGCTTCTTCGGGAGTGGACGGCTTGGTCGTCGCCATGAGCGATCGAACACGATCCTGGATCATCTCGTATTTCGCAGACCAGTCTGGATCCCTTGCCTTCTCTGTCGCTTCCCACCCAGTCACGGCATCATACATCGCTCGTTGCGATGCGGCCTGTTGCTGTGCGACCTGTTGCTGGTAGATCTCCTCGCTCCGCTGATTGAGGAACTCCTTCTCCGCCTTGAGGCGGGAGAGCTCCTTGGCGGTCTCGGGATCTACGAAGCCATCATCGACCTTGGCCTTGATCTCAGGGTGAAGTTCTTCACCAGTGAACGGGGCCAACTTCTTGATGTAGGTCTGCAACTGCTCATAGGCGGCGGCAGGGTTATGCTTCATGAGCGCCATCACACGCATACCATCGGCCATCTCGTTCGGAGTGAGGCTGTTGGTAGTCATGAAGCTGACGATCTTGTCGTACTGTTCGGCCCTGGGTTTCAGAGCTTCACGTTCGGACAGCATTTCCTTCCATCGTGGATGGTTGTGGAACGGCAGTTTTTCGGCCGCTTTGTCGGGGTCAACCGTCTGCGTCTTGCCGTCGTCCTGACTGCCTTTCGCATCGGTGGTGGTTCCTTGGGCGGGATCTGTGGTCTCCCCGGTGGACGATTTCGGGTCAGGTGAAGTCTTATTGTATGCGGCTTTCACCACATCCAACAAGCTCGCCTTCTTATTAGCGTCCTTGTCGCCCGAGGCTGACGGGGCCTGGGTCTGCTCTTTAGCGTCTTGGGGCGGTGGCGTTGACTCCGTTGCCTGAACGGGCGTCGCCTCCTGTGACGTAGCCACGATGGGCTCGGTCGTTTGGGTTGTGGAATCAACTGACGGAGTTGATTCGGCTGGATTTAGCGTCTCGCTCACAAAGTTATGATCAGCTGGTCTTTACGGAGATCAAGCCTATTACATGTCCGCATAGGTGACCGGCGTCGGGATGTTCGGCACCTGCTCAGACCCAGGGATCGGGGTGCCTCCGACGGGGGCTCCAGGGGCTGAAGTCGTCGGGGTCGGCGTGTTTAGCGCACCAGAGCCGCCCTGGAGAGCGGGTTCGCCCATGGCGGTCTGCTGAGCTTGTTCCATAGCATTCTGGGCGACGATGGACGGAATAGCGGCCTTGATGGCCTCCGTAAGGTCCAGGCCGTCGTCAAGGCGACGGATGGCTTCTTTGGCGAACCATGCTGGGTCGATGCCAGGGATCTGCATGATCGTCGGAGCCAGGCGCTCAAAGTTGGCGATCTCAGCCGCCTTGTTCGGACGACCAGAGCTACCAGCGGCGACCTCAAGCATGAGCTCGTCGGCGATCTCCTGGGCGGAAAGAACGGGCCAGGAGGCACCAGGGCCGGCAATCTTCTGGGCCGTAGTCGGGTCCATATTGGTCAGGAGGATCTGGCCAGCAGAGCGGCAAAGCTCGGTAAGGAAGTCGTCCAGGTCATCGACGTTAGAGCCGATGGAGCTCATGCGGCTGGACTCGGCGACAGAGACTTCGGTAGCCGTAGACCCAGTCGTACCGCCAAGGTTGGCTTCCTGAGATCCGACCACTCGGAACATGTCTTCCATCAAGGGGGACACGTCGTAAAGGGTGGGGTCGATCGGCACAGGCTTGACCTGTTGGATAATCGTTCCGACGTCCTGGCCTGGCTGAAGGCTGTTGAGCTGGATCACCTCGTTGGGCTGGCGATCCATCAGCTTCTTCACGTCGCTCTCATTAAGGGCGCCGACAGGAATGACATACAGGGGGCGATTGGCGTTTCGATGCTCACGAAGACGCTGGCGAGCCAGGTTGTATTCGAGCTGGATCGGGCGAAGAAGGCGGATGTCAGACGGAGGGTAGATGTCCCGATCGGACTCGACTTCATTGAACACCAAGGCGAAGAAGGGCCAGAAACGCTTCAGCTTGATCTCAGGACAGCTGGGTTCAACCAGGAAGTCGGGATAGCCTTCGGCGATCACGTACTTCATTCCGTCACGCTTGGAGTAGATCTCCCAGATGCGGCAGACGTTGGTCTCGTCCTCCTTGTTTCGATCAGCTTGCCACGTCTGCGGGATAGGCTCCTGGCGGGTGTAGGTCGTACCAAGGTCAACCTGGTAGATCTCCTTGACCTCGTCGAGAGTGAGGAGGAACTCTTGTGCAACCCATTCGGCGCCGATGAATCCCTTGAGCTGACGACAGCGGGTATCGACGATGATGTTCTGGGTCTGTGGGAAGTCGAACACAAGGCCCTCATCAAGGATCGCATCCTGCTTTTCAGAAAGCTCCTTAAGCATGAGTTGCATCTGCTCGAACTTCGCATGGTTCTCGTCGAACTTCGCATCCTGCTGATCCTGGATCAGCGTCTCAAGGACACGGATTTGCTCCTTGATGTCCGTGATCTTTTCGACGTCTTCGGGACGCTTTCCGACAGATCGCTGGTAGCCTACCTTGACGAATCCAGCCCCGGTCACGCACGTACGGCGGACGAGCTGTTTCATCTGCGTCTTGAAATTGTTGTGCTCAAGAAGGTAATGGAAGACGACCTCAAGGGTGCGTGCGACCTTGTCCATCTTCGAGCGCATCAGCATCCCCTGCTGGACGTCCTGCATCAGGGCCATGGCCTCAGGGTTTTGGAACCCGCCGGTCTGAGCCATGGTGAGCTCATTGATGGCCTGGGCCTCCTGGAGCTGGCTCTGCTCTTCGTTCCAGATCTGGAAATCTAGCTTGTTGCGACGCTTGGCGACGGCCTTCGGGTTCTTGGCGTAAAGAGATGCGACTCGGGTCTGCACGTGACGCTGGACCAGGTTGGCGACGTAACGATCGTCACGCTCACCGGCGTAAGGCCACTGCTTGCCCATGTAGAAGTCGGTGTCTTCTTTCATGCACTTGAACGGTCGCTCCCAGTGCTTCTTGGCCTTGGTGATCTTATTCTCCCATTCCTTGACGAGCGCCTTGCGTGCGGCCTTGGCGGCTTGGTCGGGCTCACGCTTGATGCCGACAGGGAGCGGCTCTTGCATCTGCGGTTGGGGCATCATCTGCCCCATCATGGGATCGACGCCGATAGGCTGTCCTGGTAGTTCGCTGGGTTCCATTTCAGTTGATAGTCATTAAGACCAGAAGATTTTCAACCTGTTTTCAGACCAGCTCCGCATGTTGGCGGAATGCTTCACCCAGGCGAGCGTACCAGTGGCCGGTCCTTTCTCCTTCTCTGCGGCGGGGGATGCGGCGACCTGGAGGCCAAGGCCCATGCCGATGTGGGCCATGAAGTCCACGAAGTCATCGTGACGGCCGTTCGGGAATTTCATCATCTCGTTCTGGGCCTCGTTCCACCAGGTCGAGAACTTCGGGAAGTAAACCTTGCCCATTGCCATGCGGCCACGGATGGCCTGAGCTCGGGTCTGCTTGTCCTTGGCGGGGGTGACCTCGTCGATGGCGCAGTAGATCCGCTCTTCGTGCATACGCTTGCGAAGGAACGGGCCGATCGCCTTGGAGATGTGACCCTTTTCGGCCCACCACAGGATCGGCTTGTTCCGCTTCATCTGATCAAGCATGCCGTCGCAGACGGCGTCAGTCTGAGCTCGACGCCAGAAAAGATCGGGTAGGACCCAGATATTATCGTCTTCGTCCACGCCTACGCACCCGAAACACGTCTTGTCGGCGTCCTGGGCGATGGATACGGCATGGTCGGAAGCGGCATAAAACCTGAGGTTTTGAGGCAAATCCGCCGGGGAAGAGTAGGTCTTAAGCCACTCTCGCTTGAAGTATTCGCCGTCATCGGGCGTGGGCTGGCCCTGGTAGAGTGCCGAGAAGCCCAGGGCGTCCAGGCGGCGGATCTGATCCAGGGTCTCGATGGGGAACCGCTCGGGCCACAGGGCCTCGCCAGGCTTGCGGTCCATCGGGTCGTTCTCACCAGCGATGGCTGGCAGGGCCAGGATCTTCCAGTTCGCCGCCTCCTCCTTGTTGAAGCATGGGTTGGTCGGGTCGGTCAGGCGACCGATCAGATCGTCTTCGTGCCAGCGGGTCATGATGATCACGACTCGTCCCCCTGGCATCAGTCGGGTCATTGCGACCTGGGTGAACCAGGTCCAGAGCTTATCTCGGAGCGATTTCGAGTTCGCTTCCTCACGGTCTTTGATCGGGTCATCGATAACCAGGAGATCTGCACCTCGGCCCGTAAGAGCTCCTCCTCGACCGACGAAAACCGCCAGCCCTCCTTCGTCTGTCTGGATGCGGTCTGCGGCCTGGCTCCCCGTACGTAGCTTGCAACCTGGGAAGACCTGATGAAAGACCGGCGAGCGCATCGTTTCACGGACCGATCGGCCGAAGTCCTGGGCGAATTCTTCATTGTAAGTCGAGAAGATCATCTGGCGGTACGGATCACGCCCAAGGAACCAGGCTGGGAAACGCTTCGACGCCAGCTCGGACTTCCCGTGACGAGGCGGCATCGTGATGATCAGGCGACGCATATTGCCGGCCTCGACCTCCTCAAGTGCGGCGGCGATGACTTCGTGATGCTTGGCGGCGACGTACCTGGACTTCTGGTGGTCGTCGGGATCTTCTGGATCTGGGAGCGTGAACTTCGTGAAGCTGAGCAACGAGTCCTTGGCTTTCTTCAGGCTAAGGAGACGTTGCGCCGCAACGATCTGCCTGGAGATGTCGTCGGTTTCGTCTGACATCTTATGCCGGTCTGGCTGGCACCCAGTAATCAGAACCGTTCACGGTGATCTTGATTTCGTACGGGTAGTGATCCGTGTCGAAACTACCGTTCGAGTAGCCGCTTGAATTTATCTGAGACTCACGAACATCACGACGCCATTCCATTGCGTATCCGTTCCAGGAAAGGACGTAGCCATTGACACCCCACCCAGGCATACCACCAGGAGGGTCACCAGAGTATCCAGACGTCATGAACATACCTACGTCATAGGTGCTGATGCCTCCATCACTTCCAGCCGGACCTTGTTCGCCTTGCGGCCCCTGCGGACCTGGGACTCCGTTGCCGTACTGCCAGACGAGATTGTATCCGTCCCATCCAAGGTAATAGCCAGTAGCGCCCCAACCAGGGAAATTGTTCGGCTGATTGCTTGAGTACCAATTGGTCAGAAAAGCCGCAACGTCTCCGTAGCCGATGCCACCACCGCCACCGCCGGTTTGATCGAAGTCGGAAAACGGATACCAAGAGTTGTTGTATCGGACGTAAGGAGTACTGTCATTCGGGGCATCCGAGATGCCTCCGCCTCCTCCGCCGGAGTTCTGGTCGTAATTGGAGAACAGGTCCCACGACCCGTTGATTCTTACATAGGCGTATCCATCCTGAGGGGCGTCTCCGATGCCACCTCCACCGCCGCCGGAGTTCTGGTCGTAGATTGAAAGAAGATCCCAGCCGTTATTAATCCGAACATACGGCATGCCGTCATATGGGGCATCACCAATCCCGCCGCTCCCATCCGACCCAGCTGGGCCTTGGGGTCCGTCTGCGCCCTGAGGCCCCTGGTCGCCCTTGCGTGCGATCAGTTGCCAATAACTGCTTCCTTCATACGGAGTGCTGTAGGAGTTAGATTGCGTAGCAACGTAGCTCGACCCGTCGAAAGAAACGACGTCATTGACGCTGTACGTGTAGTTTGAATCGTAGTACCCCATCCAGTTGTAGACTGCGATGCCAGGAGGGCCCTGTTCACCTTGAGGCCCCTGGGGGCCAACCATGTTGGCGTCAGATCCAGCAGGACCTTGCGGACCTTCAGGGCCCTGCGATCCAGTTTCGCCCTTGCTGGCGATCAGTTGCCAGTTTCCGTTAAATGAGATCGGGTCGTACCCTGCGGCGCCGATATAACCAGTCATCACATAACTCGACCCGTTGAAAGTGACGTAATCGTTTACTTCATACGTTACGCCGTCATTGTATTCGCCGCACGCACGCCAGGTGGCTCCCGCCGCACCAGCAGGGCCGGCAGGTCCTTCAGGTCCTTGTGGGCCTTCGGGGCCGACCGGGCCAGGGATGTAATTCTGAGAGTGAGCCAGGGCCTGAGCGGCGCTCAGGGAAGCTGAGGCGGCGGAAGCTTCGGCTTGCCCAGCTGACTGAGACGCTTGAGAAGCGGCTCCAGTAGCTTCCACGCTTGCGGAAACGGCACCGTTTTTGGCTGACTGGGCTTGGACAAGGAATCCCTGGATTGCTTGATACCAGGCTTGGACTTCCGATCGATAGCCTTGCGTTGCGGATTCGCTTTGGCTTGCGGCTTGCGCCGACTGTTGGGCTTGTTGGGCATTGGCTTGAATGGTGGGCTCTTTCGACAGGATGTCAGCCAGAATGTCCTGGCACTGTTCAAGGGCGACGATCGCCTGGTTCTTGGCGGTGATTGCGTTCATCGCCGAGATCGACGCCTGAGAAGACATCAGCTGGGCCGACGAAGCGGCGGCATTGGCGGATACGCTGGCGGCTTCGGCCTGAACCAGCTTGTTGCTGATGTTCTGCTCGGATGCGGCGTAGAATGCGTCGTAGTTTGCCGCAACGTGGTTGATCACGATGAGGGCGTTCTCACGGGCCTGGGTGATCTGATCTAGGATCGTCGTGAGGCCGATCATCTCGCTACGCAAGAAGCCGTCGTCACGCTGGATCTGGCTGAGTCGGCAACGGATGTGGTTGACGATGTCGCCGAGCGTATTGAGCTCCAGGTCCAGCTTGTTGCCAGGTTGCTGGGCGTTCGGCGTGTTGGTGCTGAAGTTGGTGAAGTTGAACTGGCGCTCGTACAGGTCAGGTACGCCAGCACATGTCTGGCCGGGCTGGTTCGGGTCGTTTGGGGGCCAGAGGATCACTGGGCCGTCACCGCCATGGGCGTAGCCGCCGATCGGTCCGAGGGTGGGCTCGTTGATCGTGAAACGGTCGGCGTAGATCAGGTCAACAAAGGTGCCAGGCGCCAGGTTGAAGCCTTCGATGGTGGCGCCACGGTTGATGCCGACGGTGGGGGTGCAGTAGATCGTCGTGCTGTTTGCGACGGCGGAGAGGTAGGGGCTACCGCCGAGATGGCTAGGGTACCCGGCGATTACGTAGGTGTAGGCTGTGCTTCCTCCCGCTCCAGTTGTCATGATGCCAGCGGATCGTGAGAATACTTTTGCCGAAAGCAAGGGAACACATTGTAGGAGAAAGTTTTCCAGAATGGCAAATTTTGTAACGGAAGGGGGGATAAAATCATAGAGTGTGATTCGGGGAGGTGGGGGAGGGTGGCTGATCGAGCTTGACCTGGGCGAGGTGGGAGGGTGGGGTCGTGCGTGCATAATGCGTGCGTGCGTACGCACGTGCGTGCGAGGGTAGTAGGGCTGGTGCACGCCCAGGGCAGGGGTACGGATCGGTAGATCTGAGCTTGCAAGCGCCGGCCAGGCGGATCTAGATCGGCGCATGGACAAGCCCTCGACACCCGTCAACGTGAACCAGCGCAAGGACAGCTGGAAGGGAGAGCTCCAGGTCCGAGCTCCTGGATCTACTCAGCTCAGTGACCAGGAGCTTGCCTTTGTCCAGGCCTACGTTGCCAACGGCGGGGACGCTAGATCGGCGAGCTCAGGCCTGGAGCTCCCTGCGCCTGGTGAGCTCCTGGCCAAGCCTCAGGTCCGTGAAGCTATCGAGCTCAAGCGTGACCTGGAGATCAAAACAGCTGGAGCTACCCGTGCCTGGTCCGTCATCGAACAGCTCATGACCGACCCGTCAGCTCCCGCCCAGGTCAGGCTCCAGGCGGCGAAGTGGACCCTGGAGGCCTCAGGCCATGGGCTCAGCGCCGTGGCCGCTTCCCTTCAGCTGGGGCTCAAGCGTACCGGCAAACCCCTGGCTGAAATGAGCGTGACTGAGCTTGAGGAATTCATTGCCCGTGGCCGATCTACTTTTGACTCCATGCGGTCCACGGTCAAAACGGTACTCAAGGCTAACGAGCTTGATGCCCCTTAAAGGCCCCTGGCTTGCCCCAGGAGCTCGTTTGATCTAGCGGTCCAGCCACTGGGGCCAATCGAGCCCTCCAGGGCTTCCTGGGGCTTCCTGGACAAGCTTGGCCGTCATCCCTGCCTGATCTACTGAGCTCCAGGTTTTCATGACGCTGAGCTTCCATACAGCTGAGTCGTTTTTAAAGGCTCCAGCTCGCTGGAAACAGTCCAGGGCCAGCTTGGCCAGGTTGTCGGCGTCAGGCGTCGCCTGGTGAGCTTGGCCGTGCCGGTCTTTTTGAGCTGTTCCAAATCTGAACTCCAGGCTTATAAACAAAGGGCCAAACAGCTCTTTGTTGGCCTGGAGAGCTCGCCTGGTTGCGAGCTCGACCTGGCCGATCCAGGCCTTGGTAGCTTTGTCAGCGCATGAAACAGCTTTGCCCCTGTAAAAACGGGGCCTTGGTTGAGGTTTGGGCTGACCGTTTGCCTGGACAATCATTAGATCTAAAGCTGGGGCTGAGCTCGGCCCTGGGCAAGCTGTAACAGCTGGACCCGTTGAAAAACGGGGATAAAGCTGAGTAACAGCATATCCCTCCCATAGGGATTACTCGACTTTACCCGCATAAACATTGATCGAAATTGATGTCGTTTTTGAGTAACTGTTACTCAAGTGCGTTTTACCCGCATAAACATTGATCGAAATGCACTTCTGCCCGGTTACTCTCAGCTTGAGTAACGGGGAGTAAACCAGGGAGTAACCGCCCTTGTTACTGATCTAAAACCGCTCACCTGGCGAAAAAAGGTGCTTTTTTATTTCACTGTGGCTCAACGCTTTACAACTATTTTTCTTGGCCTTGCAATTATTTGCTTGCATTCAACTGACAGCTATGCCATAGTGACGGCGTTGAAAGTTGAGACGGTGACGGCGACGGGACGGACCTACGGGTTCTATCAGCCCCCGCTTTAAGCCCCTCAGCGATCGACCTGTTTTTTGAAATTCGGCACCGACGTCCAAGCTGGCAATCGAACCAGAGTGAAGTGCTCAAGCTTACGGGATTCGCCGTAGGTAACCCCATGTTTTTCCCCTGTTCAGTCAGGGTCAACAACTGACGTTTGGCCTACGGGCCAAACGCCCCCTTTCAGCCCACTAGGGCTTGCCTGGGAAGCTAGAAACAGTACCTGCACGCCGTCAGGCGGGGCCAGGGATGGCTGACGTCCGTCAGATCTAGCTTCCAGGCTTCACTTTAAGAGCACGGGCCTGACCGTGAAACGTCACGCCGTAGACGACAGGTAAGTAGCACGTTCAAACCAGCGGGGAATAGCTGGTCCGATCCCCAGTCAGTTGGCCAGGGGCGGTTGTGTTACTGTTCCGACCGAGGCTCCCGGTACGCCGAAGTAGCCCTAGCACGCCCCAGCGTCCAAACCTGGGGCATCCGAGGGAAGTCCGTGCTCCCCTTTATGACCCCCGAAAACGTTGATCTAATCCATGCAAGCGAGCTCGCCGAACAGTGGGCCGTTTGCCAGGTCGAAACGTGCCAGCGTTAAGCTGGTGCGTAGCAGGGTAAGGCCCTGCCTGATGAGACCCCTTTTATGACCATGAAAAACAACAAAAAGGCTCAGAAACTCGTGTCGGTTAACGCCGACGCTAAGACCATCAAGGGCGCTGGGAAGGGCTGGCTGACGGGCATCGTTTACCTGGCCCCTGCATCCGTTGCAGGGCTTGGCAATATGTGCCCCCAGGCCAGCGAGGGTTGCAAGGCGGTTTGCCTGTTCAACGCAGGTCGAGCTTCCATGTTCCCCATGATCAACGAGGCCCGTATCAAGCGGACTCACTTCCTGGTGCACGACCGAGCTGGTTTCAGGGCTCAGCTTGAGAAAGAGCTCAAGGCCCTGGTGCGTAAGGCCAAGCGTTTGGGATTGTCCCCTGCGTTTCGCTTCAACGGCACCAGCGACCTGGCTGTTGACAAGCTGTTCCCTGGCCTGATCGAGAGCTTCCCTGAGATCTCCTGGTACGACTACACTAAAAACGTCAATCGTGCCCTTGAGTTCGCCCAGGGCAAGCTACCGGCCAACTACCACGTCACGTTCAGCTTGTCGGAAGACAATTCCGACAAGGCCATTCAGGCCCTCCAGGCTGGAGTCAACGTGACGGCGGTCGTGGACAAGCCTAAGCTCTTCCCCAGCTTCACGCTGAAGGGCCAGGCGTTCGGCGTCATTGACGGCGACCAGTCGGACCTGCGTTTCACGGATCCTAAGCTTGCCCAGGGCGTCATTGTCCTGCTCAAGGCCAAGGGCCCCGCTCGCAAGGACACGACTGGCTTCGTCGTACGAGCTAGCTGAGCTAAGATCGAAACAACGGGGAGCTAAGCTCCCCTTGTCTCAGGGTAAGGCCCTGACTGATGAGATCTAAATTTCCACCCAAAAAACATGAGCAAAAACTACGCAATGACTAAGGTAATCAAGCTGGCTTCCAACGAAGCCCAGTCCTGGCTCCTGGCCCCGTTTGTCCGCTATTCCAATACGGACAAGGCGTACGACCAGGCGGTCCAGTTTCACCGTGACCTGATGGACTTCGAGCTGGGAGCTGATGAGGCCAGCGAAGTGCACCAGGCCCTGGTAGATCGCCGTTGGGAGTTCGCCGAATACTGTCGGAAGCTCCACGGCTGGGACGTTCAGTGCTAGGTCGAAACAGCTGGGCGAAAGCTCAGCTGTCCCAGGGTAAGGCCCTGGCTGATGAGACCAATTTCCATCCCATGAGACCCATGAAAAAAGAGCTGACGAAGCTCCAGAAAGACAAGCTGATGGCTTTTACCATCAACGGCAAGCCAGTCGTCGAAGAGATCTGGTACGAGGAAGACTTCGGCGAGATGTCCTGCTGGCTCTCGCTGAAGGACGGATTCAACTGGGACGGCTGTTCCTGCGTCCATGAATCCTCGTTCAAGGATCTGGTCGATGCCCTGAAGCACGTCGTCGAAGGAGAGCCGTACTAGGTCGAAACATGGGGGCGCAAGCTCCCATGTCTCCAGGTGATGCCTGGACTGATGAGACCCATTTCCCCCACATGAAAAACAACAAGCAAAAGAAGCTGGCCCCTATCGAGGCCAGCAAGCCCGAACTGTTCCTCGACCGCTCCCGTGAGGCGTGCAAACGCCTGGCTGAGCAGGTCGGCGAGCTCTACGGCGACAGCCCCGTCCAGATCAGCGACATCGAGCAGGCTTCGGCCCAGCTGGTGTCGGTGTACGAACGTGAGGCTGTCTTCTTCCAGGATCGGAAGTACGTCGTCATCGACGTGCTCTTCAATCCTGCGTTCCTGAACGCCACGTTCGTTGCGAAGATCGCCCACGATGCCCATAAGGACAACGTGCTGGCGAAGTTCCAGCGAGCTGGGCATGACAAGATCAAAATCCAGGACTGGTACGAGCTGGAAGACCTGGCTCATGACCGCAAGGCCATTAGCACGCTCTTCAGGGCCTACGTCGTGGTCGATCCGGCCCATCCCCAGGTGAGCTTTACGAAGTTCTACGTCTACCAGCGTAGGGACAACGTCGGCGACCTGAATGCGGTCGATTACGGATCCAAGCAGGGCGTCCGCAAGCTCCTGGTGACCGACGTCGATGTCGCCCCCATGAGCTATCGTCACGGTGCCACTACCGTGTTTGAGTTCACCCGTCGCAATTACGACTGGTGCAACCTGAACATTCAGCGTGCCGTTGACGAAGCCCTGGAGTACGCCAGCTGGAACGCCGGCCTTACCCAGGACAACGTACAACGCCTGGTCGAGGTCGGCCTGTCGGATGAACGCATCGAAAAGCAGTTGAAAAAGCTCGCCGAAAACGATGCCGAGAGGAAGGAGATCGAAGAGGCTCGTGACGCCCTCGACCGTGCTGGGTACCACGTGTACGCCAACTGCGAGGAGAGCATCTCGATCGGCCCGAAGGGCCCCCACGACCGCTTGCACTGCTTCAGCGAGCTCCGTCGGTCGAAGGCGATGCTCCTGAAGCTCGCCCAGGCCTTCGGCGTGGTTCAGATCTAAGGACGAAACGGACCGGCGTTGGCCGGCCGTCCAGGAGTAAAGCTCCTGCTGATGAGTCCAATTTCCCACCCATGAAAAACACCAAAAAAGACAAAGTCCGTAAGGTCAGCTCGATCCTCGTCAACATCCACGTGAACCGTTACGAGGACACTGGCAAGGGCTTCAACACCCTGGAACAGGCCGAGGCTTCGGTCGTGGCCTACGCTGACGAGCTGATCGCTGGCAAGGCTGGCCTGGCTGGTGTCGCAAAGTCGTTCGACCTGGTCGATGTCCTTACCGAGGACAACGGCAAGGAGTGCGATGGCGAAGACATCGGTCGCTGGACCGTGGGCCTGTACTACGTCGCCAGGTTCGAGCTTGTCGAACCGATGCCGTACGAAAAGGCCTGGGCCGAGGTCATCGAGCTGATCGAGGAATTCATCGGCGACGCCTGTGAGGACAGCATCGAAGAGTACGCTTGCGACTTCGACGCTTCGCCTGGCCACAAGACGTGCCGTGTGTTCCCGTTCGTGAAGTAAGGTCGAAACGGATCAGGATTGCCTGACCGTCCTGGAGTAGAGCTCCAGCTGATGAGACCAGTTTCCCATGAGTACCAAGTACATCAAGCCCAGCAAAGTGAAGGAGCTCGTCAAGAGCTTCGGCAAACGCACCTCCGCCAGCTTCGTCCAGGCCCTGGACCGCTGGCTGGAGGACAAGGTGACCCAGGCTTGCCTGGAGCACAACGGCGGTCGCAAGACCCTGGACGCTGGCCTGGCCGAGTACATGCTCGGCGGTTCCCGTCCCGCAAAGAAGAGCCGTAAGCGCCGTTAAACGGCCGGTGTCCAGGTGATCCTGGCACCGTAAACTTTCCCTATGAAAAACAAGTACTACCAAGTAACGTTCTATGACCGTGACTACAACTTCGACACCGACCGCAAGGCCGTCGTCGAGCTGAAGGACGGCGTGGCCTACATCTCCAGCTCCTACGCTGGCACCTCGACCTGCTTCCAGGCTGACTGGGAGGAGATCCTCAAGGGCCACGCCGTGGGCGAGGAGCAGGTCCTGCCTGATTCCCGTGGCCACGTTATCACCGAGATCCGTGAGCTCAGCTCCCTGCCCAAGCGTAAGGCCAAGGCGTCCAAGCCCAAGCCTGACGCCCAGGTGCTCAAGCTGAAGGCCCAGGTGAAGGAGCTCAAGCGTGAGCTCAAGCTCCAGGCCAGCCGTCAGAAGCGTTCGGACGAAATCGCCTCAATCCTGATCGACCGTTTGCACGGTCTCCTTGAGGCCGACGTGTTCGAGTTCGACGAAGACGGCGGTGAGGGTATGGGCAAGCTGATCCAAAAGTGGTATGACCTAGGTTGAGGTCGAAACGCCGAGAGGCGTCTCCAGGTAAGGCCTGGACTGATGAGACCAATTTCCCATGAGTACCCGAAAAACGCTGACGCCCAGCATGAAGGCGATTCTGATCAAGCTCAACAAGCTCCCCAGACTCGAAGGCGAGGGGCGTAGGCTTCGCCGTGCTGACCTGCTCAGCCTGGACGAGGCCATCGCCCTGACGGGCTACAGCTCGCTGTGCAACCCGTCGATCTGGCGGAAAGATTCCGTGTTCGTCAAGGTGTCGGTCATCGTCGAGCTCTACAACTCGCTCGAAGATGCCGGTCGCCTGGCCCTGGCCAACGACGAGCTGATCGGCGGATGGTTCGCCGAATGCGACGGCGACGGCGACGACGACGGCAACTTCTGTTCGACGTTGTCGCACTGCGACGAGCTCCCTGACGGCGAAGACTTCGCCGAGGACGCCGAGCACGCCATGATTGAGTGCCACCAGGATGATCCGTCGGAAGGCATCCTGTTTTTCTACTGAGGTCGAAACGCACTGGCGCTGGCCAGGCGTATAGGAGTGGAGCTCCTACTGATGAGACCAATTTGTCGGTCGGGCTGTTCGACGTTTAGATCAGCCTGGCCGGCCGAAGCCATACCTCCGTGGCTTGAAAGCATAGGTCGCCCTGCGTTTTGGGCGAGAGCGGGTCCTCCTTGCATTAACGCAACGTCAGCCAGTATGCCCAGTCATTACCCCTACCGCTTAGATGCGAACCCGTCAAAACGGGCGGGGTAGGGATGTGCTGGGACCGTACTG
>JACCDL010263757.1_pt1 | contig 48077 bp, 51 predicted proteins | sample 7441931 | NCBI WGS metagenome assembly JACCDL01 (sample SAMN15323437, study PRJNA562643) | freshwater metagenome | isolation source: river surface water | place: USA:Blue River Watershed | collected 2017-08-16
ATTCTTGAGTCTGCAGGCCCTGGAAACTACAAGTCCATGGCGGTCTTCCCGAAGGAGCAGCCATGATCGACTGGTGGTCTTGGACCCAGATCTGGTTTGCCACCATGGCGGGGCTCCTGCTGGTTTTGCTAGGTTTGGTTGGCCACAGACCCTCGGGGTTCTCAATCTCGCTGCTCGCACTAGCCGAAGGTGGCTTGTTGGCTCAGCTGGTGCTGAGCCTTGGTCTGGTGATTGCGGGCCAGAGCGCAAAACTCGACACCCTGGAGTTCTTCGGCTACCTGCTGGTGGCACTTATGGTTCCCGTTGGAGCAGGGCTTTGGGCCCTGGCGGAGCGGAATAAGTGGTCAACCGTGGTGATGGGGGCGGGGCTCCTTACAGTTGCCGTGATGCTGGTTCGAATGATTCAAATCTGGACTGGCGTAAACCCCGTTTCCTAGCAAGTTGTTCACTTTGCGTTTACCAAGTAACTAACTGGATTTCACCTGAATCCCCAACCATTTAGGCATGTCCGAGACCGTTGCCAAGCCCAGAAAACTCAGGGCTAAGCCTTTCCAGCTGGCGGACCGTATCTTCTTCGGCGTCTCAACCGCAGCTGCCTATTCGGCCATTGTGATCATTTTCCTAATTCTGTTTTTCTTGATGCAGCGAGCCTGGCCGGCTTTCGAGCAACAGGGAATCATTCCGTTCATCACCGGAGCAGGTTGGGACACTTCGGTAGAGCCGATGATCATGTACATCGGCCCGCAGCTTTACGGAACTCTTCAGATTGCCGCCATGGCAACAGTTATCGCGATTCCGATGGCAATCTCAATTGCGTACTTCATCGTATTTTTAGCTCCTAAGAAGCTCGCGAGCGCGGCCACGATTTTGATTGACCTGCTCGCGGCCATTCCTTCTGTGGTGATTGGTCTTTGGGGTCTGATTGTTTTCGGTCCGGTCGCTATTGAGTGGGCCTCAATTTTGAATGAGTCGCTCGGATTTATTCCAATCTTTGCTCACGATGCAGGAACCTTCGCCAACTCACCTTTTATCGCATCGATTGTCTTGGCAATCATGATCGTTCCAATTATTGCTTCCGTGACCCGAGAGATTTTTAGCCAGATGGATCAAGAGATCATCAAGGCTTCTCTTGCTCTGGGTGGAAACCAGGAGTCAACACTTCGAAAGGTAATCCTTCCGACCTCGGCTGGTGGAATTGTAGGTGGTGTTTTGCTCGCGCTCGGTCGCGCGATGGGTGAAACCGTTGCAATTTACTTCGTTCTGAATTTGGTATTCGACCGATTCAATTGGACTCAGATTCTAGAACCTGAGGGTGGAAACGTTGCTTCGCTAATTCTTTCGAAGTTTGGTGAAGCATCTGAGGCTGAGCTATCTGCACTCATGGCAGCCGGTGTGGTCTTGTTCGTGGTCACTTTGATTGTGAACGCACTCGCCTCATACATCGTGGTTAAGGCCCAACCCTGGAGGAAGTTTTGACAATTACTCCAGTAGCGCGTCCAAAGACCGCCGAGCCTTGGAAGACATACAGCCCAAAAATTAAGCTTGCAATCGCACTGACTGCCATATTGCCTGCTGTTTTTGCGCTCGCCTACATGATTATCAGCGGAACTCCGTTCATTGTGGTGCTGTTCACATTCTTCTTGCCACTGCAGATCATTGCCGCTTCGATTACCGCTTACATGGCTCATGGCAGGCGAGGCATCTTGGATGGACTGTTGGTTGTTGTAACTCTTTTCCTTTCGACCTTCGTCCTTGTGATGCTTCTGTCCGTTGTTTGGTCGGTTATCCAGACCGGCGCACAGGCGATGAGCTGGCACTTCTTCTTCCAAAACAACCGCTACGTTGGGCCAACCACTGACCTAAGTTACGGCGGTTTGGGACACGCAATCGTGGGTACCTTGCTGGTAGTCCTATTCACTACGGTCATCACTGTTCCGCTTGGAATTACCACGGCCGTTTACATCACAGAAACCGAAGGAAAGAGCCGCGGACTAATCCGCACCCTGCTTCAGGCAATGAGTGGTCTGCCATCGGTTGTGGCTGGCTTGTTCATTTATTCCATGTTGATTGCTTCCGGTTTCTCTTCCTACGCTGGCTATGCAGGCTCTTTGGCTTTGGTTCCACTGATGCTTCCAACTGTTTCTCGTGTCACCGAAGAAGCACTCCGTTTGGTGCCGAGAGAACTTAGAAACGGTGCGCTAGCGCTGGGTGCCCCAGCTTGGCGCGCATTCTTTATGGTTACCCTGCCAGCTGCAAAGTCTGGTGTTATCACAGCAGTGCTACTCGGTATTGCAAGAATCATTGGAGAAACTGCACCGTTATTGCTCACGATTTTTAGCAACAACTCAACAAACTGGAATCCGTTCTCCGGAGGCATGGCATCACTGCCTACATACCTTTTCCTAAACCTATCTTTTGGAACCGACGGTTCGGTTGCTAGAGCGTGGGGAGCGGCACTGACAATCCTGATTGTGGTTGGCATCATCTTCAGCGCCGCGAGAATCATTTCAGCACCTAAAAAAGTGAAAGTCACAAGAAAGTAAAGAGCATGTCGACACTAACTAACTCTCTGGAATCCCAAGCGATTAACGTTTGGTTTGGTCAGCGTCATGTTCTAAAGGATGTCTCACTGAAGTTCCCTTCACAGCAAGTCACCGCGCTGATTGGTCCTTCAGGTTGCGGAAAGTCAACCTTCATCAGAACTTTGAACAGAATGCACGAACTTATTCCTAGTGCGGGCCTAAGTGGCAAGGTTTTGTTGGACGGATCTGACATTTATGAAACGGCAGTTGATCCAGTGGATGTTCGCCTAAAAATAGGCATGGTTTTCCAAAAGCCAAATCCGTTTCCAACCATGTCGATCAAAGAGAACATTCTCTCCGGCCTGAAACTTTCGGGTCGCAAGATTAGCGCCGGCGATGAGTTGGTCCAGACCTCTCTAACTCGAGCGTCGATGTGGAACGAAGTGAAGGATCGTCTGGACGACCCAGCGATCTCGCTCTCGGGTGGTCAGCAGCAGCGTCTCTGCATCGCTCGAAGCCTCGCGATGAGCCCAGAGGTTCTCCTTATGGACGAACCCTGTTCAGCCCTAGACCCAGGGTCCACCAGAAGAATCGAAGAGACAATTCTTGAGCTCAAAGAAAGCATGACAATCGTGATTGTTACTCACAACATGCAGCAGGCTCAGCGAATCGCGGACCAAACCGCATTCTTCTTAGCCGAGGATGGCGAGCCAGGTCACGTAGTTGAATTTGGCTCTACTGAGCAATTGTTCCACGGACCAATTGACCCTAGAACCAACGCCTACGTCAATGGCCGTTTCGGTTAACCCATTGTTTACCAAAATTATCAATTTCATTCAATTGGTGAACACAGACCGTTAAGCAATTGGACATTTACTAAGTCCTGCAAGTCCAAAACATAAGGAGAGACAATGCGCAAAGTAAGTGGGATCATTACCGCTGCTGCAATCGCACTAGGTTCGCTGGCAGTTGCTCCAGCGGCTCACGCAGAATCAATTTCAGGATCCGGATCCTCATACGCGGGCAAGATGTTCGCAGAGTGCATCGCCGGATACACCAAGGACACCGTTGCTTACAACCCTTCGGGTTCGTCAGCAGGTAAGAGAGACTTCGCTGCTGGAACTACCGCATTCGGTGCTTCTGACTCGCTATACACCTCAGGTGCTCCTACCTTCAAGTTCTCATATGTTCCAGCAGTTGCTGGTCCAATCGCTGTTGCTTACAACGCTCCAGAACTAAAGAACTTCAGACTTACCCCAGCTCTAATCTCTGACATCTTCCTTGGAAAGATCACCAAGTGGAACGACGCAAAGATTGCTGCTGTAAACCCAGGTGTAAAGCTTCCAGACCAGCCTTTCAACGTTGTTTACCGTAAGGACGGCTCCGGAACTTCAAACAACTTCTCCAACTGGCTATCACAGACAGTTGGTAAGCCTTGGACCGCTAACGACTCCTGGACAACTGCAACCGGAAACGCTGCAGTAGGTATCGGTGGAGACAAGAGCCAGGGTGTCCGCTCCGAGATGGAGAAGGTTAAGTACTCAATCGGTTACCTAGACCTAGCAGATGCTCTACAGGCTAAGTTCGGTCTGACTGCCGTTCAGAACGGTGCGAAGAAGTTCGTGAAGCCAACTGTTGCAACCGCAAAGGCCTTCCTAGCAGCCCAGAAAATGAAGTCTGACGGTGTAGTGCTATTTGACTACAAGCAGACTTACGGAACTGGAACCAACGGCAAGCGCACTGACAACTTCTACTCAGTTGTTCTAGTTGCTTATGCAATGGCTCCAACCGCTGCAGGCACCGCTAAGGCAACCGCAGCTAAGGACTTCCTGAAGTACGTAGTGAACACCTGCGTGCCTCAGAAGGGTGCGGCTCTTGGTTATGTAGCGTTCTCTGGAGACTTCCTAAAGACTTCAAACGCGCTAATCAACAAGATCAAGTAAGTAGTAAAAACATCTGGCAGTCCCCGGGCGATTATCGTCCGGGGACTTTCCAGAGGGATAGGTGAAGATGAATCGCATCGTAAAGGCCGCGGCTGTAGCTACAGTCGCGTTGTTCACGTTAACGGCCTGTGATCCACCAATTCCCGAATCTCTTCTCGTAGCGCAGGCCGAACAGAACGTTGCTTGCGAGACGGGTGAGGCGACTCTCGCGCTCGACTCTGGCTTCGCAGACCTGGGATACGCCTGGGGTGAGATGGCGTTGGGCGCATGTCCAGAAATGACAATCACATCTGTTTACTCTCAAGATGGGGCTGACCTGATTGCATCTTCTGGTGTAGTCAGTTGTGAAGCACTCGCAACCGCACCGTTGGCATTCGATTCCGCTGCTGTGGTCTTTTACCTTGATGAAGCCTTCAGCCTCAACCTAAGTCTTGAAGCTATTGCTGGGATCTTCTCTGGTGAAATCACCGATTGGGGTGATGAGAGAATTTCAGTGGACAACCCAGAGGTTGATCTGACCGGAATTCCTATCAGTGTGCTTCCACAATCAAGTCAAGCAGCCATAAATGCAATGCAGACTTGGATTGAAAAATCCACCGGCGCTGCTCCTAACTTCTCTCTTTTGAGTGATGACCCAGCTGCGTCTTGGCCAGACTTGCTGTTCAGTCTCGAACAGGGGACCGTAGCTCTTGCTCCGATGTCCGATGTTGTTTTGAACGGTCTCGTGCCAGCAAATATCGTTTTAGATTCGGGTGAAGTTCTGGTTCCAGAGCAAGCTTCATTCTTCGCGGGTGCAAGTCAGTTCGATTTTGAATCAACCGACACTTCGGTAGTGGCAACGATGAATTTCGAAAAAGAACCACTACCTTTCCCGGGCACCACAGACGTCGCAACCCCATACCAAGCCGTTTACCCGGTGAACCTAACTATCTGCGGGGAAGACACCATGCTAAAGCGAGCGGTAGCCCGCTACTTGGTGCGTCTGGATGCGCAAGGACTAGTCGCTACTTCAACAGTTACCGCCCTGTCTGAGGACATGCGAATCGCATCGGCAACGGTTTTGGGTAGAGGGCTGCCGCTTCCCGAGATAGACCCTGCAGAGCTCGAGGGCTAAGCCTTTCAATTAGTAGTCTGTACCGGTGAAACGCGAGCTCGGTATAGGTCGGCTGCTCATTGCCATATATGGAATCTTTGCCATCTCGGCCACCGTGCGAGCAAGCTATCAACTCTTTACCGAGTTTTCCCAAGCTCCTGTTGCGTATTTGCTCTCGCTTTTTTCGGCGATTGTCTATCTAATTGCGACCTTTGCACTCGCTCAGGAAAGAAGCAAGCTGGCGGTCTGGGCAGTGGTCATTGAATTGGTAGGTGTTCTTCTAGTTGGGGCACTCAGTTTCTTGGTGCCGGAACTCTTTGCTCACCCCAGTGTTTGGTCTGGATTTGGTTCTGGTTATGGCTACGTGCCACTTGTTTTGCCAATCCTTGGTTTAGTTTGGCTTCGGAGTAGAAAAAGTGCTTGAGATATCCAACCTTGCAGACTTGCCCGCGGACTTGCCTCCGCTCGCATTGGCAATTGGGAAATTTGATGGCGTGCATCTGGGGCATCAGCAGCTAATCCACGAATTGGTGAGCTATGCCGAAGAGGCAGCTCTGATGCCAGCGGTATTGAGTTTCGATAAAAATCCGCTCGCTGTTATCAGTCCTGATTCTGCGCTCAAGCCCTTGATCGGTCCAAAACAAAAACATAAGTTCTTAAGTGATCTGGGTGTTGAGCTACTTCTCACCCTGGAATTTACACCCGAGCTCGCAAAGACTTCAGCCGAGGATTTTGCCGCTAAGTATCTTTCAAACATTGGAGCGCAAATTGTGTTCCTCGGTCAAGGCGCACGGTTTGGGTATCAGGGCGCAGGGGATGCAGATCTCCTCAGGAATTTGGGTCCGCAACTTGGAATCAGGGTCAAAGAAGTTCCCGATGTGATTTTTGACAATTCAAAAATCTCTACTACTCGAATCCGCGAGTATCTCGACGCGGGGGATGTCGAAACCGCAGCTTCGCTGCTGGGTAGAAATCACATCACCACCGGAAAAGTTGAGCATGGCAAGAAACTCGGGAGGACTATTGGTTTCCCAACTGCAAATCTCTCAAGAGAATCGGAAGGGTATTTGCCTGCTGATGGAATCTATGCCGGATGGCTATATGCCGATGGTCAGCGCTATCTCGCGGCACACTCGGTTGGAACAAACGACAGTGTTCAAGAAGTTCCCAGACTGGTCGAATCTCACGTAATCGGCAGGGATGATCTAGACCTTTACGACAAAGTGGTTACCGTTGAGTATGTGAAGCGGGTCAGGCCCTGGGCTAAATTTGCTTCCCTGGAAGATTTAGTTGCACAAATTGCTAAGGATGTTGCGCTGGCTAAGGAGTTGATGGCGAATGAGTAAAAAAGTGAACTTCGTGGAGGCGATAGGGCTTGGATTTAGGAATTACACCAAGTTCAAGGGCACTGCTTCGAGGTCTGAGTTTTGGTACTGGACCCTATTCACCGTGCTGTTGAGCATGGTGCTGGGAACTCTCGAGAGCGCGATCTGGAGACCCGCACCCACTAGCGGCGACTGGATGGAAGACCTAAGTAACTTGGCCGCAACCCCAACGCCACTGACTTCCATAGCTTCGATTGTGCTGTTTCTGCCTAACCTTGCGGTTACCGCGAGGCGCTTCAGAGACGCTGGGTTTTCGGCCAAGTGGCTATTCGCCTCAATCGTGCCTGGGCTCTACGCCATTTTCGCCCTGATCGGGGTTGTGGTTATCGCCGGTAGTACCGATGTCGAGGGAGGTTTCTCCACCGAGCAGTGGATTCCGGTGATTTTTCTGGTTGTTCCGATCTTTGCTCTGATTGCGGCCGTGGCAATCATGTTCTTGATTTTCACCCTGAAACCAACCCGCAGCTTCTATGACGGCAATAAATATGCCGAGCCGCAGCCTTTGTCCGAGGGCGATGTAAACACCACGGCCTAGCCAAAACCGCCGTTTTCCCCTAAGCTTTCGGGGTTGCCGTGTATCGGCCGCGGACAAAGAGAGCTAGAGACAAACCCGTTTTTGGCGCCGCGCAGCGGATTTGAAAGGATCAGCTATGGCATTAGACCCAAAGGTAAAGAGCGAAATTATCGCGCAGTACGCAACCAAACCAGGTGACACCGGTTCTCCAGAAGTTCAAATTGCTGTGCTGAGCCGCAGAATCGCTGACCTAACCGAGCACCTCAAGGACCACCAGCACGACCACCACTCACGTCGTGGGCTGCTGCTGTTAGTTGGTCAGCGTCGTCGCTTGCTTGGTTACCTACAGCAGGTAGACATTGCCCGCTACCGCTCGCTAATCGAGCGACTAGGACTACGTCGATAAATTTCCCATGAGTAAGCCCCGCAAAATGCGGGGCTTATTTGTTTCTAGGCTTTTGTCCGCTTCGCTGTTACGCTTTTATGTAAGGAGTCCGAAGGCGGGTCCTCGGTGGAAGATTCTGGGATACGAATCCCAGGCTTTTTTACTGACGACCAGCACTTCACTAGGCAAATGCCTTTCTCCCCAGTAAGCACGAAGCGCAATTACTTTGCGCGGGTTTGTCTTGCGCTGAAGTAAAGAGGAGGGGCCATGGAAGGCCCAGAAATCAAATTCGCAGAAGCAACAATTGACAACGGAAAATTCGGTAAGCGAGTTGTCCGTTTCGAGACTGGCCGTTTGGCACAGCAGGCAGCGGGTTCCGCAGCCGTCTACATCGATGAAGAGACCATGCTCTTTTCAGCAACCACTGCATCCAAAGCACCAAAGGATCAGTTCGACTTCTTCCCGCTAACCATTGACGTTGAAGAGAGAATGTATGCCGCAGGAAAGATTCCTGGGTCATTCTTCAGACGTGAGGGCAGACCAAGCACCGCGGCAATTCTTGCTGCTCGCTTGATTGACCGCCCACTTCGCCCTTCATTCGTGGATGGATTGCGAAACGAAATTCAGGTCGTTGTGACCGTAATGTCAATCGAGCCAGATGAGCTCTACGACGTTGTCGCAATTAACGCCGCGTCAATGTCTACTCAGCTAGCTGGACTTCCATTCTCTGGACCGGTTGCTGGTGTTCGTGTTGCACTAATTGACGGACAGTGGGTTGCTTTCCCCAAGCACTCTCAACTTGCAGATGCTGTATTTGACATGGTGGTTGCCGGTCGCGTTGTGACCGAGAACGGTCAAGAAGACGTTGCAATCATGATGGTTGAGGCAGAGGCTACCGAAGTCAGCTGGGACCTAATCAAGGGTGGTGCTCAGGCTCCAACCGAGGAAATTGTTGCTCAGGGACTTGAGGCCGCAAAGCCATTTATCAAGGAATTGGTTCGCGCACAGGTCGAGCTTGCAAAAGTTGCAGCTAAGCCAACCGCTGAGTATCCAGTGTTCTTGCCATACACCGACGAGGTATACGCGGCTGTCGAGGCTGCGGCCGGAACTGAATTGGCGCGCGTCTACCAGATCGCAGACAAGCAGGCTCGTCAAGAGGCTGACGATGCTCTAAAGGCATCGGTCAAGGAAGAACTAGCCCAGAAGCTCTCCGAGGAAGAGATGCTCCAGTTCTCTGCTGCCTACAAATCAGTTACCAAGAAGGTCATGCGTACCCGCGTTTTGAAGGAAGGCATCCGCATTGATGGTCGTGGTCTTAGAGACATTCGTGTCTTGGACTGCGAGGTTGAGGTCATTCCTAGAACACACGGTTCGGCTATCTTCCAGCGTGGCGAGACTCAAATTCTTGGTGTCACCACTTTGAACATGCTCAAGATGGAACAGCAGCTGGATGCACTAACTCCAGAAACTTCAAAGCGCTACATGCACCACTACAACTTCCCTCCTTACTCAACCGGTGAGGTTGGACGTGTTGGTTCTCCAAAGCGTCGTGAAATTGGTCACGGTGCACTGGCAGAACGCGCATTGGTTCCGGTTCTTCCATCTCGCGAGGAGTTCCCTTACGCAATTCGTCAGGTTTCCGAAGCACTTGGATCAAATGGATCAACTTCCATGGGTTCAGTTTGTGCTTCAACCCTTTCGCTACTAAATGCCGGTGTGCCACTGCGCGCGCCAGTTGCAGGTATTGCAATGGGTCTAATCTCTGACAACGTAGATGGCAAGACTCAGTACGCAGCTCTTACCGACATCTTGGGCGCTGAAGATGCACTTGGTGACATGGACTTCAAGGTCGCTGGAACCAAAGAATTCGTAACCGCAATTCAGTTGGACACCAAGTTGGATGGAATTCCTGCATCGGTTTTGGCGGGAGCTCTGACTCAGGCACGCGAAGCTCGCCTGACCATTCTGGAAACCATGAACGCGACCATCGATACTCCGGATGAGCTGTCTCCATATGCTCCAAGAGTTATCGCCGTGAAGATTCCAGTCGACAAGATCGGTGAGGTCATTGGTCCAAAGGGCAAGATGATCAACCAGATTCAGGAAGACACCGGCGCCGAGATCTCTATCGAGGACGACGGCACCGTTTACATTGGTGCGACCAATGGCCCATCCGCGGATGCTGCCAAGGCTGCCATCAACGCAATTGCTAACCCTCACGTCCCAGAAGTCGGAGAGCGATTCCTAGGAACTGTTGTGAAGCTTGCAACTTTCGGAGCCTTTGTCTCTCTACTTCCAGGAAAAGACGGACTGCTGCACGTTTCCGAGCTGAAGAAGCTAGCCGGAAAGCGCGTTGAGAACGTCGAAGATGTTCTGGAAGTTGGGCAGAAGATTCAGGTTGAGATTGCCAAAATCGACGAGCGCGGAAAGCTTTCGCTGACCCCGGTCGTTGAGGGCGATGCTGCCGAGAGCGCTGACGAAGAGTAAGTGTTTTTCGAACTAAACAAATCCATCGAGTTCACCGCTGAGGGTGCACGTGTCTGTCGGACCGTGCTTCCCAGCGGTGTTCGCATTTTGACTGAAGAAGTGCCCGCAACCCATAGCGTAGGAATTTCCTTCTCGGTGGCAGTGGGCTCTCGAGACGAAGTAGATGGTCAGTTTGGTTCGACTCACTTCTTAGAGCATTTACTTTTCAAGGGAACCCCGAATCGCTCTGCGAGAGACATCTCGGTTGCATTTGACTCGGTTGGAGGTTCGGCCAACGCCGCAACGGCAAAGGAGTACACCTCCTATTACGCTCGCGTTCAGGCCCAGGCGCTGCCTCTCGCGGTTGAAGTTTTGGCAGACATGTTCACATCCGCAGTTATAGATCCGCAAGATTTTGCCACGGAAAAAACTGTGATTCTGGAAGAGCTCGCCATGAACGAGGACGATCCAGAAGACGTAGCTCACGAGGCACTTGCCGAGTCTTTGTTGCCGGGTCACGAACTTGGGCGTCCGATTGGTGGCACCAAAGAAACCATTCTGGCCGTCGACAGAGAATCGGTTTGGGAGCACTACAAAAAACACTACGTTCCGAAGAACTTGGTGGTCACGGCGGCTGGAGCTGTGAAGCATGAGGATTTAGTGGCATTGGTCCAGGCCGCTTTGGAGCCGGTTGGGTGGCTCAGTGAAACTTCCGAGCCAAGTGCGCGAAGAGCGGTTTCGGTATCAGGACTTCCAAAAGCTAAGCAGTTTAGTTTTGTTGAGAAGTCTGTAGCCCAGGCAAATCTTTTGCTGGGGACTCAATCAATTGCCGGAGATGACCCCAGAAGATTTGCCCTTGGAGTGCTGAATACCGTTCTTGGTGGAGGGATGAGCTCAAGGCTCTATCAAAAAATTCGCGAAGAGCGTGGTCTTGCCTATTCCACGTATTCGTATCAGCAAGGGTATGCCGATGCCGGGTACTTTGGAATGTATGCCGGCTGCGCGCATGAGAATGCCGAGCAGGTTTTGGACCTAATGAACTCCGAACTGTCCAGTCTTTCAAAAACCGGAATCACTGAAGCAGAGCTGGACCTAGCTCTTGGGAATATTTCTGGAGGTCTGGCGCTGAGATACGAAAGTAACCTGGTTCGCATGAACAGGTTGCTCTACAGCGAAATTGGCACAGGAGAATACTTTTCAGTTGGGGACTTAATGCAAGAGTTCCGAAAGGTAGATCTAGATTCGGTTACCGAAATTGCCGCACACCTGCAAAGCTCTCAGCGTTCCCTAATTGCTGTCGGCGAAGAAAGTCTCGCTGGACTCAGCGCCAAGACTTGGTAGGTTTGGGATATGCCTTCTGTTTCAATCGTTGGTGCTTCTGGCCGCATGGGTACTCTTGCCAAGTCACTTGTAGATTCCAGCGCGGATCTATCGCTGCACTCGCTTCTCGACTCGAAGTCACCACTGGACAAAATGAACGGTGCTGATGTCGTTCTGGATTTCACGCTCCCTGATGTCTCACCAAAGGTTGTCGAGCACGCGATTAGTAACAACCTGAAGATTGTTGTCGGCACCTCGGGCTGGAACCAGGCAAAGGTTGCGGTTGCTGCTAAGCAGCTGGAGGCTCACCCAGAAGCTGCGGTGTTGATTATTCCTAACTTCTCAGTTGGCTCCATGTTGCTGCAGCGTTTTTCGGCTCAGGCAGCCAAGTTTTTTGATTCGATTGAAATCATTGAAGCCCACCACGCTGGCAAGGTGGATTCACCTTCCGGCACTGCAATCCGAACCGCCGAACTAATTTCTCAGGCCAGGGAAAACCAACCTCTTGTTCCAGGAGTGGGCCAGCAGGCTAGGGGCGAAATGGTCGCGGGAGTCCCAGTTCACTCACTGCGCATCCAGGGCATTTCTGCCAAACAGGATGTTGTCTTAGGCGGCAACAGCGAGGTGCTAACCATTTCGCACGATGTCTCTTCACACTCCGCTTACTCCCACGGCATTCTGCTCTCGATAAACGCGGTCAAGTCCCTGCACGGATTGCGAATTGGCCTCGAATCAATCATCGAGGACTAAGTGAGGACCAAAATCTGGGTTGTCCTAATGACATCCCTCGCTCTTTCCTATGTGATCATCTTTGGTTCGCGGGCCGTTGTGTTGGTTCAAGAGCCTCAATTGATTCCAAAACTTATCGGTATCTCGATGTTTGTTTTTCCAGCTGTCGCAATTTGGTCAATTGCAATTGAAATCAGGTTCGGTTTTGCTTCCGAAAAACTTTCTAAGCAACTCGAATCAGAAAATTTCCCAGAATTAGAACTTGACCTTAGGCCCAGCGGGCGAGCAACCAAAGAAAGCGCGGCTAGTGCATTCGAGAAGGCCAGAGCGCAACTTGAATCGAAAGAGGGCGACTGGAGACTTTGGTTTAGACTCGGCGAAGCTTACGAGGCAGCGGGAGATCGCAAGCGCGCCAGAGCGGCAATCCGCGAGGCAATTCGCTTAGCCGCGAATAACTCCAAGACGCTTTAGCCCCAAATACATCTGGCAACCTAGGCACAATCCAAAGAACGCGTTTAGGAATGAAGCTAGGAAGATAAAGATTGCGGCCAACTGCACTCCAGGAACAAAAACGAATCCAGAGACCACTCCAAAAATTGCGAAGCTAAGACCAACTTTCTGGGCGAAGTGCGGAGGTCTTGGATCCTCGAGGTCCTTGGGTTCCGAGAGTCTTGGACGAACAAACTTGCGGAAAATGATGCTGTAAGGGTGGGTGTTGCTCGGAAGGAAGACACTCCAGGAGAAAAGCACCAGCAAAATCCAAAGAATCACCCAGGAGTAGATCCAGCTTCCGGTGAAGGTGAAGTTCACGGCCAGAATGGAAAATACCGAAGTTATTGCGGCGCCGAATCTTGGTCCGCGTGGATCGATACGCTTTAGTTCACTCATTTCACTCCCAGTTTCTCGAGTTCTTTAGACAGAATGTCAAGTTTTGGTGCACCAGACACCCTATACACAATTTCCCCTTTGCTATTGAGAACAAAGGTCGTGGGTGTTTGGTTGATGTTGAAGTGGGCAGCAAGCTCCAAACGGTCCGTGATGTCCACTTCGATGTGCTTTAGGTTTCCGTGGCGGTACTCAAGTTTTCCAAGAGCCTTGGAAACCCCTGGGCAAATCGCGCAGTACTGAGCGGAAAACTGCAGGAGCGTGGCACTTTTCCCAAATGCCTTGACCGGCAGTCCCTGCTTGGTTGCACCGAGTCTTTTCAGGTCGATTACCTCAGAGTTCACTACCTTGCGTCCCCGCCCCCCGAGAGATCTATAGGCAAGCCCCAGAACCAGGGCAAGGGCCACGAGTCCAGGGGTTATCCATTCTGCGGGGAGAATCACACAGCAACCCTAAGCGGATTCTGGGCCCCGGGTCGGAGTGTTGCGCTTTTTTACTTTCCCAAGGTTCTAGGCTTTGGGGCGTGACTGAGATTCAATTCCGTAGCGATGTGACCGTAGAGCTAATTCGCTCTAGTGCCCAGGATGCCGACGTGCTTTTTGCGGCCAGAGTTTCGACCCAGGGGGAGCAGACGCTGGAATCGGCAGTCGCCTCCAACGCCGACACCGAAAAGCGCGATAAGGGCCTAATCAACTACCTAATGCGCGATCGTCACGGCTCACCATTCGAGCACAACTCAATGACCTTCTACGTTCAGGCACCAATCTTTGTGTTTCGAGAATTTATGCGTCACCGAATTGCCAGCTATAACGAGGAGTCTGGTCGCTATCGTGAACTGCGGCCGGTTTTTTATGTCCCAGGGCCTGAGCGCAAACTAATTCAAATTGGAAAACCAGGCCACTACGAATTTGAAGATGGCACCGCTGAGCAAACTGCACTTGTTGATCAGGAAACCAAGATGGTGGTTCGCGCCGCTTACGAGGCCTATCAAAGAATGCTTGAGGCCGGGGTTGCCAGAGAAGTGGCTCGTATTGTTCTGCCACTAAATATTTATTCCAGCATGTACGTCACAATGAATGCCAGATCGCTAATGAACTTCCTCTCGTTGCGCACCAAGCGCGAGGGAACGCACTTCCCATCCTTCCCACAGCGTGAGATTGAAATGGTTGCGGAGAAGATGGAAGACTTCTGGGCCAAGTTGATGCCGCTCAGTTACGCGGCCTTCAACGAAAACGGCAGGGTCGCACCCTAGTCACCAAGTGTCTCTTCTTGATTGACTGGAATCTTGGAAACCGAAAGGTTTGTTTTTCTAAGCAACAAGTGAAGCAACAACCCTATTGCTAAAGCCAAAATCAAGTCGAGAATCAAGGTCGCCATAAAGGTTGCGAGCAGAACAATTCCATCAAGTCTTGACTTACTAGCGGTTGCCCTTAACTCCACGGGACGAATCATGTGCCAGGCGGTGGCAATCAGCACGCCACCTAACGCGGCCAAAGGAATCCGCTCAACAATTGGAGAAATTGCGAGAACAAATATTGCCAAGAAAACTGCGTGACTGAATGCTGCAATTCGAGAGTCTGCTCCGCTCCTAACGTTCACTGCCGTCCGGGCAAGGGCAGCGGTCGCAGGAATACCTCCGAAAAACGCTGTGGCTAGATTTGCAAGCCCCTGCCCAAACAATTCGCGGTTTGGCTGGTGGTCATTCGCGTGCTTACTCATACCGTCTGCGATGCGAGCAGACAGCAAACTTTCTAAGCCAGCCAGAAAAGCTACAGCTAATGCAGGAACCAGAAGTGCGGTCCAATTTCCAAAGCCCAAAAACTCAGTGCTTGGTGCCAGGAAGGTTAGTGGCAGTTCGCCGATGCGTGGCACGTCAATCCCGATGGTGTCCACGGCAAGAGTGAGAACAATAACTGAGATCAGTGCGAGTGGAAGTTTGGGCCAACGAGAAGATCCGAACAAGTTCGCAATTAGGGCAAGCGAGGCAATGCCGATTGCGTGTGGGGATGGCTGTGCCAGCCAATGTTGAATTTCAAGAAAAGCACTTTGCCAAACCCTGTCAGAGTGCTCTACATCGACTCCGAGAATGAAAGCAATTTGCTGCAAGGCAATAATCACGGCAATTCCAGCCGTAAAACCTTCCACTAGCGAGTCCGGCAATTTGTGCACGTGGCGCCCAAGCTTGAGGGCGGCGGCCAGTAGCAAAAATAGTCCAGCCAGCAATCCAACCTGAAGGATGGAACTTGGACCAAACTGATGCACTATTGGGATCAGAATTACAGTCATGGCACCGGTCGGCCCAGACACCTGATACTTACTTCCACCAAACGCCGCAGCAATCATTCCAGCGATTACCGCAGTGGCGATACCTGCCGCTGCTCCAAGTCCAGAACCAATTCCGAATGCGAGGGCAAGTGGCAAAGCAACAATCGCAACCGTAAGACCAGCCAGCAAATTGCGAGTTAGCGAATTTAGGGATATACCCCATGCCAACGTTGGCCTTGCAAACACCATGTCAGATTGCTCCTGTTTCGCTCGACTGTCAAATAGGCGCTCGGTATGCTAGAGCGATGACTACGTCCCAAAAAGATTTGTTTGGCCAGGTGCTGGTTGCGCTGGTCACACCCATGACATCCGAGGGTGAAGTTGACTGGGACGCTACAGAAAAACACATTGATTACGTGATCACTAACGGTGCGGACGGTGTTGTAGTCACCGGAACCACTGGTGAGACATCCACACTTACTGACGCTGAGAAGATCCGACTGGTCGAGGTGGGTAAGTCCGTTTCTGGCGGTAGGGCAAAGATCATTACAGGTGGTGGGTCAAACGAAACTGCTCACGCAATCCAGCTTTACAAAGCTTCGGAAAAAGCCGGCGCAGATGGTGTGATGATTGTCACTCCTTATTACAACAAACCCACTCAGGCGGGAGTGCTAACACATTTCCGACTGATTGCGGATTCGACCGATTTGCCGGTAATTCTTTACGACATTCCAGGGCGAGCCGGAATTGCAATTTCATATGACACTTTCCACCGCGCTGCCAAGCACCCAAACATCGTTGCGGTAAAGGATGCCAAGGGTGACTTTGCGCAAGCTTCTCGCTTAATGCTTGAAACCGGGCTTATGTATTTCTCGGGTGATGACTCGAACGTGCTGGCTCACGTGGCGATTGGAGCTACAGGTTTGATTGGCGTGACCGCGAATATTGCACCACACGCTTACCGGGAAATGATTGACGCGACAAACCGCAATGACTTCCACTCGGCACTCAAGGCCCACAACGCACTGGAACCGCTGCAGCGCGCAATCATGACTCACGTTCCCGGAACGGTTGCTGCGAAATACGTGCTGCATGGACTTGGACTTATTAACTCTCCACGGGTTCGCTTGCCACTAGTTGGTCCAGAAGACGAAGAAGCCGCTCGAATTGAGAACGGTATCGACCAAGTGATTTCCGTGCCTGGGCTTAGTTTTGATAATTTCCGACCTGACCGCAATGCTGCCGCCGGTGGCGCATTGCCGAAGGTCGCTGGAACGACGAGATAGTGGATCTAATAAAGCCTCCCAAGCTCGCATCGGGCACCTTACGAATCATTCCACTTGGTGGACTTGGTGAAATTGGCCGCAACATGTCGGTTTACGAAATTGACGGCAAGCTGCTAATTGTTGACTGCGGAGTTTTGTTTCCAGAGGAGACGCAGCCCGGAGTAGACCTGATCCTTCCAGACCTCACATATTTGGAAAATCGAATGCAGGATGTTCTTGCCGTGGTGCTTACTCACGGTCACGAAGATCACATTGGCGGAGTTCCGTATTTGCTGGGCATGCGGTCAGACATTCCACTTATCGGTTCAACCCTGACGCTGGCGCTTGTTGAAGCGAAACTCAAGGAGCACCGAATTACTCCTTTTACAAGGACTGTTCGAGAGAACGAGACCGAACAGGTTGGTCCATTCAAGCTTGAATTTGTTGCAGTGAATCACTCGATCCCAGACAGTTTGGCCGTTGTCATAAAGACCCAGGCCGGAACTGTTTTGAATACCGGTGATTTCAAGATGGACCAACTGCCACTGGATGGCAGAGTCACAGACCTTCGTGCATTCGCAAAGATCGGGAGTGAGGGGCTGGACCTTTTCATGGTCGACTCCACAAACGCCGACGTGCCTGGCTTCACGCCTCTCGAGCGAGAAATTGGACCGGTCATTGACTCGGTGATTGCAAGAACCGAAGGAAAAGTGGTAGTTGCCTCTTTCTCTTCTCACGTTCATCGGGTTCAGCAGGTGTTGGATGCCGCCAACCGCAATAACCGCAAGGTTGCTTTTATCGGTCGGAGCATGGTTCGCAACATGCAAATCGCTCAGGAACTTGGCTACCTCAAAGTCCCGGACAACCTTGTAATTGACGCCAAGCAAATCGATGACATTCCCGGCTCACAGCTGGTACTGATGTCAACCGGCTCGCAAGGCGAGCCGATGGCGGTATTGGCGAGAATTGCGAATGAGGACCATCAGGTGCTAATCGGACCCGGTGACACCGTATTGCTGGCCAGCTCGCTTATTCCCGGAAACGAGAATGCGGTTTATCGAGTAATTGATGGTCTGACAAAGCTAGGTGCGAACGTGGTTCACAAGGCAAATGCCAAGGTGCACGTCTCGGGCCACTCGGCCGCAGGTGAACTGCTCTATTGCTACAACATCCTCAAGCCCAAAAACGTAATGCCGATTCACGGAGAGTTTAGGCACTTGACTGCAAATGCTTCACTCGCAATTCAAACTGGAGTCAACCCAGAGAACGTGCTGGTTGTTGAAGATGGTGCAGTAGTAGATCTTCGTGACGGCGTTGCCAAAGTTGTTGGTCAAGTGCCTTGCAACATGCTTTACGTTGACGGCAAAACAGTTGGCAAGATAACGTAGGACGACCTTCGAGACCGACGCATCCTTGCAGCTGAAGGGTTTATCTCGATATTTGCGGTTATTGATCCAAAAACCGGACAGGTTCTCGAGGGACCGGAGATTCGTGCCAGAGCCTACGCCGAGGAAGACCATGTATTTGACGATATTCTTCCGGCAATCTCACAGGCGCTCGCCGAGTCTGCGGCGGAGGGCAATCGCGAACCTTACGTTTTTCAGCAGGTTATTAGGAGAGTGATCGGCAGCTGGGTGGCGAAGGCCCATCGTCGCAAGCCAATGATTATCCCGATTGTTGTCACCTCACGCCGAAGTGCCTAAAGGCTAATTGTCCGCTCGGTTGCTATTTTTGTGGCATGGCCAAGCCCTCCAAACCAGCTCGGGCCGCTAGCGCTCGGAAGCCGGCGGCGAGGAAGCCTGCACCCAAGAGTTCTCCAGTGCTTGCAAAAGGCAATGGGGTAGGCCCACTAATCGGGCGGGGTTACATGGCCCTGGCACACCTAATGGGCGGAGTTATCCGGGCTTTCAGCACCGAAAAATTGGCACCCGAGGACCGTCGCGATGGCGCACCATTCTTCTTGTTTTTACTTTCGGTTTTTGGCGCAATCTTCGCCTGGTTCTTATTCGCCGAGCCTTGGGCACAAACCGTTCACGCGTTCACGTTTGGCCTGCTTTTTGGACAGGTGGCCTACGGCCTACCTGCAGTTTTCTTCATCTACTCTTTCTACCTGTTTAGAAACCCTGCTTCTGTCAAAGACAGCGGTCGCTTCGCGGTTGGGTTCTGGCTTTTCCTTTCGGTGCTAGCCGCCTTCTTCCATCTATACGGGGGAGCACCTGCGCCTAAGGATGGAATCATCGCCCTGGCGGGTGCCGGCGGACTTTTTGGTTGGGTTATCGGTGCTCCGCTCAGTAGCATCCTTGGAATCTGGCTCACCATTCCGCTCCTGGTCGTTCTGATTCTCGCGACAGTCTTGATCATGACCGGGACTCCGCCAAACAAGATCTTGGAAAGACTCCGTCAGCTATACGAATACCTTTTCGCAGTGACTGAGCCAAGAGCTCCTCGTGAAAAAAAGCAGAAAAACAAAGACGATGCTTTTGATGGCAAGAGGTCACTCTGGTGGCAAAAAGCCAAAGCTGACAAGCCAGCATTCGAAACAGCAGTGATTCAAGACATAGACGAATTTGTCGAAGAGCAGTTGGACGAAGTAGTTGAAGTTCCTGAAAGCTACGACCCAGACGGCGATGATCCGGTAGCTTCCTTGGACTTTATGAATCAGCCCGAGGGGGTCACGGAACCTATCGAGGTGGTACAGGAAAAACCGAAGGCTAGAGCCAATAAACCATATGTACTTCCCGCTCTGGGGCTTTTGGCTGCCGGCACCGCTCCCAAAGCGCGCAGCGCAGTCAACGACCAGATTGTTGCCGCAATCGACTCGGTTTTCCAAGAGTTTGATGTCGACGCAAAGGTCGCAGGGTTTCTGCGCGGCCCAACTGTCACGCGATACGAAGTTGAGCTAGCAGCGGGTGTAAAGGTTGAGGCTGTAACTCGCTTGAGCAACAACATCTCCTACGCCGTTGCATCAAACGAAGTTCGAATTCTGGCTCCAATTCCAGGAAAGAGTTTGATCGGTATTGAAATTCCAAACACCGATCGCGAAACGGTATCGCTTGGAGATGTGCTGAGAAGTAAGAATGCACAAAACTCTTCCCACCCGCTGACCATTGGTGTTGGAAAAGATGTTGAGGGCGGCTACCTGGTCGCCAATCTTGCGAAGATGCCACACCTATTGGTTGCAGGTGCTACCGGGGCGGGTAAGTCAAGCTTTGTGAACTCGATGATCACATCTATCCTGATGCGTGCAAAACCCGCGGAAGTTCGAATGGTACTGATCGACCCGAAGCGAGTTGAACTTTCTGCCTACCAAGGCGTTCCTCACTTGGTGACACCAATCATTACCAATCCAAAAAAGGCTGCCGAAGCTTTGCAGTGGGTGGTCAAGGAGATGGACTCTCGCTACGACGACTTGGCGAGTTTTGGTTTCAAACACATCGATGATTTCAACCGAGCAATCGTTGCCGGCGAGGTAAAGCTTCCGGAGAATTCCAAGCGCGAGCTTCAGCCATATCCGTATTTATTGGTCGTGGTAGACGAGCTCGCAGACTTGATGATCGTTGCTCCTAGGGATGTGGAAGACGCAATCGTTCGAATCACTCAGCTGGCCAGAGCATCGGGTATTCACCTAGTGCTCGCCACCCAGCGACCCTCGGTAGATGTGGTTACCGGATTGATTAAGGCGAACGTGCCGTCTCGCTTGGCCTTCTCGGTTTCTTCGCTCACTGACTCCAGGGTCATTCTGGATCAGCCCGGTGCAGAGAAGCTGGTGGGACAGGGCGATGCACTCTTCGCACCGATGGGATCAAACAAGCCAATGCGCGTTCAGGGAGCCTGGGTATCCGAGGATGAACTGCACAAGGTCGTAAAGCACGTCAAGCAGCAAATGGAGCCCGAGTACCGAACCGATGTTTCAGCGGTTCAGAGCAGCAAAGTAATCGACTCCGACATCGGTGATGACTTGGACCTGTTGTTGCAAGCGGCAGATTTGATTGTTGGCTCGCAGTTTGGTTCCACCTCAATGTTGCAACGCAAGTTGCGGGTCGGGTTTGCGAAGGCCGGAAGACTTATGGACCTACTCGAATCCAGGGGAGTGGTAGGACCAAGCGAGGGCTCAAAGGCTCGTGAAGTTTTGGTTCGTCCCGAAGAGCTACCTGAACTTCTAGCAAAACTTTCTGGAAGCTCGAACGCGGTTTTCGAAGGCGACAGCGCCGAAGAGGAAACAGAGGACGCCTGGGAGCTAACCGGAAGACGCGATGAGTTCTAACAGCTTCCTGTATCGTCAAACTCCGAACCTGATCACCATTGCTCGAATACTTTTTGTTCCGTTGGTTATCTTTCTCTTGGTATCACAGTGGGAATCCATCCTTGGTCGAGTCGCGGCATTGCTGCTATTCGTTTTGGCCGCAAGCACGGATGGAATAGACGGTGCAATTGCTCGCAAACGAAATGTAATTTCTAATCTTGGAAAATTACTTGACCCGATTGCCGATAAGGCGCTTTTGTCTGGGGCTCTGGTTACCCTCTCGATTATGAATCAGGTTAGCTGGTGGGCAACCGGACTAATTTTGATTCGCGAGTTGGGAATAACAATTTGGAGACTTGCGATTGCGAATCGAAAAGTGGTTGCTGCTTCCGGAGGCGGAAAACTCAAGACCGTGATTCAGATCGTTGCAATTTCGCTTGTTATCGCACCCTTTGACTTTCTTGGAGCCTGGTACCTCACCTTTACAGATATCGGAATTTGGATCGCAGTGGTGGTAACCGTTGTTACTGGTTTGCAGTATCTCAGGGCGATGAAATGAAGAGCCTTAGAGAGTTAGCCGCAAACGAAAAGCTTCGAGTCGCAATTGCTGAGTCGCTAACCGGTGGATTAGTTTCTGCAGAGCTGGTTAGGGAAGCGGGAGCATCAGATTTTTTCCTTGGCTCTGTGATTGCTTATCAAGATGAAATCAAGATTGCGACCCTGGGCGTTTCGCCGAGTGTGATCCACTCGCAAACGTCTGTTGATCCAGAGGTGGCAATTCAAATGGCACAGGGCGTGCGGTCGAAATTCGCACGTCAGTGCCTGGTGGACTACGACCTGGTATTTGGGATCAGCACCACCGGGGTTGCGGGTCCAGATTCTGTCGGTTCAAATCAGCCCGGGCTTGTCTATTTTGGGGTTAGCTCCGCAAAGGTCGAGCAAGTGGTGGTGGAAGAGTTTTCGGGGACCCGGGATGAGGTTCGTTTAGCCGCAACCAACCGTGCCATAGAGCTAATCCGGGAACAACTCACAGCCCTTGCCGGTTAGTACTTCAGGAAACTTTCAGTAACCGCTTTTATCTTTGTCCGTAAGGTCAGCTAAGTTATAGGGCAGGAGGAATCTTGGTACTTCTAAGGCAAGAAATCGGCGATGTGCTGCGCAGCCACCGCTTGCGTCAGGGTCAGACCCTGCGCCAAGTCGCAGCCAAGGCATCTGTTGCGCTGGGCTACCTTTCCGAGGTGGAGCGAGGCCAGAAGGAAGTTTCCTCAGAGATCCTTGCCTCGGTGGCCGAAGCCCTAGAACTTCCGCTTTCGCTTGTTATGCGAGAGGTCTCAGACCGCGTGGCCTCCCTAGAGGGCGTCTACCTGGACGACACCTTTATTCCAGACACTGTCCCAGCTGAGTTCGTTTTCGAGGCAGAGCTCTCGAACCAACGCCTCTAGGTGCGACTTAGTCAATTTCACGAGCTTCTCGAGGACGAATTCGGGGAGTTTTCCAAAGTTCTCTTGTCCGATTTACGCCTAACCGAACTGGGCGACCGCACCGGCCAGCAAGCCCTGACTGAGGGCCTGGAGCCCAGGGAAATCTGGTTGGCGATCTGTGCTCACCAGAATGTTCCCAAGGAGCGCTGGCACGGAAAGCCCAAGAAAGCCCGACACGCCGATTGACAGCTATTCGAAACTTTGTTCGAATAGCTGTTAGTTTTTTCACATCCGCAAACACGGAAGTTATTCACAGATTCGACAAGGGCTCAATAAATGTCGGAGGCGAATCTTAGGTTTACGGCAGTAACGGCGCCAGGCGCCAGGAAGAGGATGGAATGCCAACTGCATCAGAGCGCGAAAAGGCGCTAGACACTGCTTTAGCCCAGATTGACCGCCAATTCGGTAAAGGCTCAGTGATGCGCCTAGGTTCCGAGGAGCGCGCCCCAATCGAATCGATTCCAACCGGCTCCATCGCACTGGATGTCGCCCTCGGCATCGGAGGCCTGCCAAAGGGCCGAATTGTGGAGATTTATGGTCCAGAGTCATCCGGTAAAACCACCCTCGCGCTGCACGCAATCGCGAACGCTCAGCGCAACGGTGGAGTAGCAGCTTTTATTGATGCGGAGCACGCGCTGGATCCTGAATACGCAAAGCTGCTCGGAGTAGATATCGATCAGTTGCTAGTCAGCCAGCCTGACACCGGTGAGCAAGCCCTTGAAATTGCAGACATGCTGATTCGCTCCGGGTCACTGGACGTCATTGTTATCGACTCGGTAGCGGCTTTGGTTCCACGTGCTGAAATCGAGGGCGAGATGGGCGATTCACACGTTGGTCTCCAAGCAAGACTTATGTCTCAAGCGCTTCGTAAGTTGACCGGAGCACTTAGCAACACCAAGACCACTGCAATCTTTATCAACCAGCTACGCGAAAAGATCGGTGTGTTCTTCGGGTCTCCGGAGACAACAGCCGGAGGTAAGGCGCTTAAGTTCTATGCCTCGGTTCGTCTGGATATTAGAAGAATTGAAACTCTGAAGGACGGTCAGGACGCGGTGGGTAACCACGTGCGAGTCAAGGTAGTAAAGAACAAACTTGCAGCGCCATTCAAGCAAGCCGAGTTCGACATCATGTTTGGCGAGGGAATCTCTCGCGAGGGTGGCCTTATCGATTTCGGTGTCGAGCAAGACATCGTTAAGAAGTCCGGTGCTTGGTACACCTTCGATGGAGAACAACTTGGCCAGGGTAAAGAAAACTCCAGACGCTACCTCAAGGAAAATCCCGAAGTTGCAAACACCATCGAGCAAAAGATTCGTCACAAGCTAGGAATCGGTGTTCCAAAGGTTGTGGCCGACCTGCCAGAGGTTGAAGCGGATACAACGCCAGCTGCCAAGGCTGCCAAAGCGGTGAATGGCTGAAAAAGAAGTAGCGCCGGAAAAGCTGGAGCAGCGAACTAGAAATGTTTTGCTGCACCAGCTTTCTCGTTCTGCAAAGACTGAATCCCAGCTTCGTCAGATCCTAATAAAGCGTGAAATTCCCTCAGAAATTTTCGAACCTATCATTCAAAGATTCGTCGAATCGCAACTAATTGATGACCTAGCTTTTGCGAAAGGTTTCGTTGCATCTCGAGTGGCGCGTGGCGGTAAATCCAGATCCGCTATTGCTCGCGAGCTTGCCCGCAAGGGAGTTTCTTCCGATTTGATTGAAACCGCTCTCGAGGGAATCGACGCCGAGTTTGAACTCGAGACCGCGACAGCACTTGCTCAAAGCAGATTGAGAAGGATGTCTAGTCTTCAGCCGCAGGTAGCTCAGCGGCGCTTGACTGGCCTGCTGCAAAGGCGCGGGTACAGCTCCTATGTGATCTCACAGGCCCTTCGCAAGGCAACCCTCGAGGGCTAAAATTGGGGCGATGTCCCTGACCTACGAAGTCCGTACTTACGGCTGCCAAATGAACGTTCACGACTCTGAACGTATTACTGGCCTGCTCGAGTCCGCCGGCTATGAAAAAGCTGAGGGCCAGGACCCCGATTTGGTTGTCTTCAATACCTGTGCTGTTCGTGAGAATGCGGACAACAAGCTCTATGGAAATTTGGGAATGCTGATCACCAAGAAGGAGGCAAACCCGAACTTGCAAATTGCGGTTGGGGGTTGTCTCGCTCAAAAAGACCAGGACACCATTTTGAAGCGTGCCCCTTGGGTGGATGTGGTCTTTGGAACCCACAACATGGGTTCGCTGCCTACTCTGTTGGAGCGCGCTCGACACAACCGAGAGGCGCAGGTCGAAATTCTTGAGTCGCTAGAGGTCTTTCCCAGCACTCTGCCTCAAAAGCGCGAATCCGCTTACTCCGGATGGGTTTCCATTTCCGTTGGTTGCAACAACACCTGCACCTTCTGCATAGTGCCGTCGCTGCGCGGAAAAGAGAAAGATCGGCGTCCAGGAGAAATCCTTGCCGAGGTGCAGGCTCTAGTTGATGACGGAGCCATTGAGGTCACCCTGTTAGGTCAGAACGTCAATACCTACGGAGTCGAATTTGGTGACAAGGGAGCCTTTGCGAAACTACTCAGAGCCTGCGGAGAGATTGAAGGTTTGGAAAGAGTCCGATTCACTTCTCCACATCCTGCTGCATTCACCGAAGATGTAATCGAAGCTATGGCGCAGACTCCGAATGTCATGCCGCAATTACATATGCCACTTCAGTCTGGCTCGGATTCAATTTTGAAGGCAATGCGCAGAAGCTATAGAGCAGAGAAGTATCTTGGAATCATCGATCGAGTTCGAGAGAGCATTCCAAATGCGGCTATCACTACAGACATCATTGTTGGATTTCCCGGAGAAACAGAACAGGACTTCGAGGACACCCTCGAGGTTGTCAGAGCTTCGCGATTCTCTGTCGCATACACCTTCCAATACTCAATTCGGCCAGGGACCCCTGCTGCCGAAATGGACAATCAGATTCCCAAGGAAGTCGTTCAAGATCGATACGAACGATTGCTTGCAGTAGTGAACGAAATAGCCTGGCAAGAGAATCAGAAACAAATTGGCTCAGAGGTTGAAGTTTTAGTTGCAACCGGTGAGGGCAGAAAAGATGCTGCCACTAACCGATTCTCCGGAAGAGCGAAGGACAACCGCTTGGTTCACTTCGAGGTCCCAGAGGGGGAGTTGCCACCCAGACCCGGGGATGTTGTCACGACAAGAATTACAAAAGCTGCCCCGTATCACCTGATAGCGGATATCTCAGAAGGTGCGACTTACTCATTGCGAAGAACTCGCGGAGGCGATGCTTGGGACAGAAGACAGGCAGAGAGCTGCGGAGTCCCGGCACCTAGTTATGCCCCCTCGGGTAAGAAGTCCCTGGGCCTAAGCGTCAAGACAAAAATTGGCGTTTGAGATTTTGGCAATTGTGGGCCCGACCGCATCTGGCAAGTCGGACCTCGCAATTGACTTAGCCAAACAATTCGCAAATCAAGGCACAACCTGCGAAATTGTGAACGCAGATGCGATGCAGCTATATAAATACCTGGATATCGGCACTGCAAAAATTTCGAAAGAGATTCGCAAGCAGGTTCCACATCATCTGATTGATGTATTCGAGCCATCCGAAGAAGTTACGGCACTTCAGTATCAAAAACTCGCCCGGGAAAAGATTGAAGAAATCATCAATCGGGGAAATTTACCAATTCTGGTTGGCGGCTCAATGTTTTACATTTCCGCCGCTTTAGATGGTCTGGAGTTTGCTCCCACCAATCCTGAAATAAGAGAGGCACTTGAGCGTGAGCAATCCGAGATTGGCCCCCTCGCGATGCACGAGAAGCTTCAGAAACTTGACCCCGAAACGGCTAGAAAAATTCCAGCCAACAACCTCAGAAGGGTTGTCAGAGCACTCGAGGTAATTGAAATCACAGGCCAGCCCTATAGCTCTTCGCTGCCAAAGCCTAGTTATTGGAGACCCACGCTTCAGATTGGCATAGCGGTTGATCGAGAGTTACTCAAGCAAAGAATCTCGGCCCGCGCTGAAAAGATGTGGGAGCTTGGGCTTTTAGATGAAGTTAGAAATCTTGCTTCAAGGGGAATCCAGCTTGGCAGGACCGCAAGGGTTGCTATTGGTTATGAAAAGGCTCAAAGACAGTTGGCCGGTGAGCTTTCTCAAGAAGAAGCGCTTGAAGAAACAAACTCCCTCACTGCTCGTTATGCGCGTAGACAAATGTCATGGTTTCGCAGGGATAAAAGAATTCACTGGGTCAAAACTGGGCCTGAGCTTACAGCCCAAGCGCTTGAGCAAATTAGGCTGGAGCGATGAAGTTGGAATTCACCAAGGGGCACGGCACTGGCAATGACTTCGTGCTGGTCTATAACCCTGTTGGCGAAATTTCGCTGAGCGATCAAGAGATTGCTTTTCTTTGCGACAGACACTTCGGCGTGGGAGCAGATGGTCTGATCTTCGTAACCCAAACCAAGAGCGCTTCAGAGGTTAGGCACCTACTCGATGAAGAGCCAAACGCAGAATGGTTCATGGACTATCGAAATGCAGATGGATCCAAGGCCGAGATGTGTGGGAATGGTATTCGCGTATTCGCGCAGTATTTAGTCGATCAGAAATTGGTCAAGCTTGTCGATGGACAAACTTTGCCCGTTGCTACTCGGGCGGGAGTAAAGGACCTAACCCAGGGAAAGTCAGGATTCGCCGTTGATCTGGGCAGATGGAAAATTGAGGAAACCGAATACCTAGTCAAAGCGGAAGGCCTCAGCGTTGCAAGACCGGCTCTTTCTCTGAATCTGGGCAACCCTCACCTGGTGGTGGCGCTGGCCGATCTCAAGGAACTAAAAAACCTAAAGCTTCACACTGGACCGATTCTTGAGCCGGTTCCGAGTGCAGGTGCCAACGTCGAGTTTGTAGTGGTGTCTGACCCGCTGATCAAAGATGGCGTTGCCCACATCTCGATGCGCGTTCACGAACGTGGTGTAGGGGAAACCCTGAGCTGCGGAACAGGAGTTGCAGCGGCAGCGCTGGCAATTCGCCACTATGCCGGAAACGGACAAAATCACTGGAGAGTTTCAGTGCCCGGTGGAGACTTAGGTGTTCGCATGTTCCCTACTGAGGATGGAGAACACGTTTCTATATCCGGGCCAGCGATTCTTTCGTTTAGCGGTTCAATCGACCTTTGATCCTCTGATAATTCGATAACCCTTTTCGGTTCCGATTCTCTCCACTTTCAGTTCGGGAAACTCATCAGCTAACCATTTGGTAAAAGAGTCTGCGCCTAATTGTTTCTGCACCACCAGCGTCGCACTGCCACCCGGTCTTAGCCTTGGCAACCAGGTCCGCATGAGGGCGTGCAGAACTTCTTTTCCCACGCGAATCGGAGGGTTGGACCAGATTTGATTGAAGGTTTGATCGGCTGATATCTCTGATTCCGTTACGGCCATCACGTTACCCAAGTTCGCAGCCTTGGCATTGAGTCGGGTCAGTTCGAGGCTGCGCTGGTTTATATCAAGCGCCCATACTTTTGTGGCGGGATAAAGCTTTGCGATTGAAATCGCAATCGGACCCCAGCCACAACCTATGTCCAGAACATCGCCGGATACATCGTCAAGGTATCCAAGTAGAGCTTTGGTCCCCGCGTCTAGTCGAGTTGCCGAGAAAGTACCCGAGCTTGCCTGCAACTTGAAAAGCGTGTCTTGAACCGTAAATTCGACAGACCGCAGCTTGGACTCAATAGCTGGATTTGAGGCGAAGTAGTGCTCGGACATAAATCAAACCTATTACGGCCTAGGGTTTAACCAATGGAGCCAGAGAGCAGACTTGAGCGAATACTACGTCGCGGAGCCTCTGCGCCTATTTCAGAATACGACGGCGATCAGCTAGAGCTTCAGGAACGTGAGTCGCTTCGTCGAGTCGCTGGGCTATCAACAGAACTCGAGGACATCTCCTCGGTTGAATACCGACAGCTCAGACTTGAGAAAGTCGTGCTCATTGGAGTTTGGGGTAGCGGGACTGTAACTGCCGCCGAGAATTCACTTCGTGAGCTTGCCGCACTTGCTGAGACTGCCGGAGCCGAGGTCCTAGACGGGGTGCTGCAGCGCAGGGCATTTCCAGACCCCGCGACGTATTTTGGAAAGGGTAAAGCCCAAGAGCTTAGAGATCTGGTTAGAGCCGTCGGCGCAGACACTGTGATCGCTGACACCGAGTTGGCTCCTTCGCAACGAAGGGCACTCGAAGACGTGGTTGGGGTAAAGGTGGTTGACAGAACCGCCATCATCCTGGACATTTTCGCGCAGCACGCAAAAAGCCGTGAGGGTAAGGCGCAAGTCGAACTCGCTCAGCTCGAATACTTACTTCCTCGACTAAGAGGCTGGGGTGAATCGATGTCCCGCCAGGCTGGTGGTCAAGCGGCGGGTGGTGTCGGTATTGGATCTCGTGGACCGGGTGAAACCAAAATCGAGCTCGACCGACGAAGAATTAATACACGAATGGCAAAGTTGCGTCGCGAAATTGCTGAGATGAAAAAGGCGCGAGACACAAAGCGATCTGCCAGAGAAAAATCCCGCATCCCACAGGTTGCAATCGCCGGTTATACAAACGCTGGAAAATCTTCACTTCTGAACCGAATCACCAAAGCTGGAGTGCTCGTCGAAAATGCTCTGTTCGCTACTTTGGATCCGACGGTTAGAAAACACCAAACTCCGGATGGTCGCGAGTACACAATTGCAGACACCGTTGGATTCGTGAGGTCTCTCCCGCACCAACTAGTTGAGGCCTTCCGTTCAACTCTGGAAGAGATTTCTCATGCTGACCTAATTCTTCACGTGGTGGATGCTTCCGATCCAGATCCGATTGGTCAGATTGCTACCGTGCGACAGGTAATTTCGGAAGTTGAAGCCAGTGCCGTCCCCGAGTTAGTTGTGCTCAACAAAGCAGATTTGGTCTCGGAGGAGACTCAAGTGCGACTGCGCGGCATGATTCCAGGAGTGATGTTGGTTTCGGCACGAACCGGATTGGGAATGGAAGAACTTGAAGCAGCCATCGCTCAGCTTCTTCCGAAACCTGATCAGGAATTTTTCGGAGTGATTCCTTACTCTCGCGGAGATCTTGTTTCTCGAATTCACTTACAAGGAAAAGTTATTGAGTTGCAATATAAAGAATCCGGCACAGAAGTGAGAGCGATGGTCAAGCCAGAGCTTTACTCTGAATTAAAGGATTTTGAAACTTAAACTGAGCGAAGAATTGCAACAACCTTGCCGAGGATTACTGCGTGGTCTCCAAGAATTGGCTCAAAAGCAGAGTTTCTTGGAAGCAACCAGGTGTGGCCATCGCGTTGCTTGAAAGTCTTGACTGTCGCTTCATCTTCCAAAAGTGCTGCGACGATATCTCCGTTTTCTGCAGTTTGTTGCTGACGAACCACGACCCAGTCGCCGTCACAGATTGCGGCATCGATCATCGATTCACCGACAACTTTCAATAGGAACAAATCACCCTGACCAACCAATTGGCGGGGCAGGGCGAAAACATCCTCCACGTTTTGCTCTGCAGTGATTGGCCCACCAGCAGCAATACGTCCAACTAGAGGAACCATGGCTGCATCCGGGGCATACTCTCCCGCCGACATTCCATCCTCACCCAGTAGGTCTATGGTTCGCGGCCTTCTCGGGTCCCTAGAGATAAAGCCCAAGACCTCGAGCTTGTTCAGCTGGTGCGACACGCTGGCTGTGGAGGATAGGCCGACGGCCTCCCCAATCTCGCGCATGGAGGGGGCGTAATTGCGTTCCCTCATGGATTCCCTGATCACGTCAAGGATTCTCTGTTGAACGTCTGTTAGTTGCTCGGCTGCCATTTCCGCTCCAGTCCAAAAACAATGTCTGAGGGGTTTGTTTTACTCCTCATATCGAAACTGTATTCGGATTTCTAGAAAAACCCAAACACATTTTCGAGAAAAATGGAGATTTTTCTTGCAAAAGTCCCCTTTACTTCTATAATTAGAACAAATGTTCGAAACAAAAAATCGAACAAAAGGAGAAGAAAATGGCACTTCGTTACCGTCTAACCCAGCCACGACGCCTATTTCGCGCGGTTGGAGCCCTTGCACTGACCCTTTCCTTCGTTTTCGCCGGGATCTCGGTTTCCCAAGCAGGTTCCGAGATCTCCGGTGGTTCCCTTCAATACATCACCGTGTCGGCCGGTGATTCGCTGTGGTCGCTCGCTGAGCAACACGCCGGATCGACCGACCCTCGAGATTGGATTGCAGAGGTCGTGATGCTAAACGCCCTGAAGTCCTCTGAGTTGGCTCCTGGTCAGCAAATCGCACTGCCATAGGTAATGACTAATCTTTAGGGGTGGCAGAACTCAACGACCTTCCCCTAAGGGATGACCTCAAGGGTCAAACGCCCTACGGCGCACCTCAGTTGAACGTGCCAATTCAACTGAACGTCAATGAAAATACCCACAAAATTCCAGAATCGGTCGCGCTAGACATTGTTGAGTCTTTAGCCTCCGCGGTCATGACACTGAACCGCTACCCGGATCGCGAATTCATGAATTTGCGCCAAGAACTCGCTCGTTTTCTGGGCAACGGTCTCGGCTCTGACCAGGTCTGGGCCGCAAATGGCTCCAACGAGATTCTGACGCAGATTTTCCAAGCCTTTGGTGGGCCTGGACGAAAAACAATGAGTTTCGGACCGACCTATTCGATGTATCCCAACATTGCAAGGCTCACACTGACTCCTTATATCGAAGTACCTCGCGAAGCAGACTTTACGCTCAGCGCCAACTATGTCGTGAATCAGATTCGGCAACACGCACCTGCAATGGTGATTCTTTGCTCGCCAAACAACCCAACTGGAACGGCGATATCTCGCGAGGTAATTGAAGCGGCCTATGAGGCCTTCAATGGGGTTTTGGTTATCGATGAAGCCTATGCAGAGTTCTCCGATGCCGAGAGTGCAGTTTCTCTGCTACCTGGGAGAGAGCGCCTCCTGATCTCTCGCACCATGAGCAAGGCATTTGCATTCGCAGGTGCGAGAGTGGGTTATCTCGCGGCCGATAAATCAGTTGTGGATGCGTTGAGAATTGTTCGCTTGCCCTACCACTTATCTGCACTCACGCAAGCCGCGGCTCTGGCCGCCCTGCGCCACTCGGAAACCATGTTGGCAACTGTTGCCGACATAAAAGCCCAGCGAGATCGGATCATCTCCGCAACTGCAAAGCTCGGACTTCAGCCTTATCCATCAGACACCAACTTTGTATTGGTCTCGGGTTTCCAAGATCCAAGTTTGGTTTTCGAAAAGCTTTTGGAGCGCGGGGTCTTGGTGAGAAACGTTGGAATTCCCTCTACTCTGCGCATCACTGCGGGAACGAGCGCTGAGACAGAAAAACTTTTAGGTGAGCTTTCCCTGCTAGTTGGCTAAACTAAAGGCATCCCCACCAGTTAGGTCAATAAATGTCTCGCATTGCCAAGCTTTCTCGCGCTACGAGCGAGTCAAAGATTGAGCTGTCGCTCAACTTGGATGGAACTGGTCAATCAAAGATTCAGACCACCGTGCCCTTTTTTGACCACATGCTGACTGCTCTTTCAAAGCACTCGATGATTGATCTAGAGGTCAAGGCCTCTGGGGACACCGATATAGATGTTCACCACACAGTTGAGGATGTTGCGATTGTGTTTGGGCAGGCACTAAAGCAAGCCCTAGGGGACAAGTCTGGAATTTCACGCTACGGGGATGCAACTGTGCCACTGGACGAGTCTTTGGCGCGTGCAGTGGTTGACGTCTCTGGTCGCCCTTTCTTGGTCCACTCTGGCGAGCCAAATGGATTTGAATTTCACCTAATCGGAGGCCACTTCACTGGCGCATTGGTCAGACACGTATTCGAGGCAATTTCTCTAAATGCGGGAATCACCGTCCACTTAAATTTGCTGGCCGGTCGTGACCCACACCACATCGCTGAGGCAGAGTTCAAAGCGTTTGCGCGTGCTTTGCGAAAGGCCGTTGAGTTGGACCCTAGGGTTTCGGGAATTCCTTCTACTAAAGGAAGCTTGTGACCAAACCCAAGATCACGGTCTTGGATTACGGCAGTGGAAATGTTCACTCAGCTTGTCGTGCCTTGCAAGAGGTTGGCGCTGACGTAAGTCTCTCGTCTGATCGAAACGAAATACTTGAATCAGATGGCTTGGTCATTCCAGGTGTTGGTGCGTTTTCCGCAGTGATGCAAAAACTAAATGCCGCTGGGGCTGCTTCGCTTATTGACAAGCGAATCGCAGCCGGTCGGGATGTCTTAGGAATTTGTGTTGGGATGCAGGTGATGTTTACTACCGGTTTCGAACACGGTCTCGAGACATCTGGACTTGCACAGTGGCCGGGCGAAGTCACAATGTTGAAGGCACCGGTTCTGCCTCACATGGGTTGGTCAAAAGTTAGACCTGATTCAGGATCGAAATTATTCGAGGGCATCTCTGAAGAGCGTTTTTATTTTGTTCACTCTTATGCGTCAAAAAAGTGGGAGCTCGATATTCAGCCTCCTTTCGTGCCCGCGACTTTGACTTGGTCACATCACGGCGAAGACTTCCTCGCCGCTGTAGAAAACGGGCCATTGTGCGCGACTCAATTTCATCCAGAAAAATCTGGAGAGGCAGGACTTAAGCTTCTGAGCAATTGGCTCAAGGGATTAGGAAACTAAAAAGTGAAACTAGAACTTTTACCAGCGGTTGATGTTGCAGGCGGCAAGGCAGTTCGACTTACTCAGGGAGAAGCAGGAACCGAAGAAGACTTCGGTCACCCTCTCGAAGCCGCTGAGGACTGGATTGCAGCTGGTGCCGAGTGGATACACCTGGTTGATCTAGATGCAGCCTTTGGCCGCGGGGAAAACCGTTCAGTAATCGCAGAGGTTGTTGCTGCCGCGGGTGCATGCAAGATTGAACTTAGCGGTGGTATTAGGGACGATGCATCACTAGAGGCAGCGATTGCTCTGGGTGCCACTCGCGTCAATCTCGGTACCGCAGCATTGGAAAATCCAGATTGGACTGCGCAGGTTATCGCCAAGTTTGGTAACCAGATAGCAGTCGGATTGGATGTTCGCGGCACCACCTTGGCTGCCCGTGGTTGGACCAAAGAGGGTGGCGACTTGTTCGATGTCCTGCAGCGCCTAGAAGATGCAGGTTGCGCCCGATACGTAGTTACTGACGTAACCAAAGACGGAACCCTAAGAGGGCCGAATTTGGAATTGCTGAAATCGGTAATGGAGAAAACCGGCAAACCTGTGGTGGCTTCAGGTGGAATCTCATCGCTTGAGGACATTAGAGACCTACACGCACTTGTTCCACTTGGCTTGGAGGGGGCAATTCTAGGAAAGTCACTTTACGCCGGTCGATTTACGCTTCAGCAGGCACTGGAGATTGCTAATCAAAATTGAATCAAAACAAGTTTTCTGATTCTGCCGGGGTGCCTTGGCAAGGTCGCAGCTTCGACTCGAATCGCTTCTCTAATGATGACGGAGAGACTCCCAAGAAAATTGCTCTGGCTTTAGAGTCTCACGCAAAAGCACCCAATCTTTTGTTGTTGATTGATTCTTTGCGCGGAGAGCGACTCCTAATTCCATTACTTGCAACTTTGGGTGAATCTGAGTTGGGACCTCATGGCCACAAAGTTGATAAAAGCGCAGACCTCGCAATAGTTGCTGTCGCCACACCTGATAAGCAAACTGCAATTCCAGTTTTCACTTCGGTTTCCGATATGGCAGCTTGGAACCAAGAGGCCCGACCTGTGCCGGTCGAATCCGAACGAGTGGCTATTGCTGCAATTAGCGAGGGTCACACGAGAATAATTCTGAATCCCGCAACCGATGCAATTGCAATTCGCAGACCCGCTTTGGAAGCAATAGCAAAAGAGCAGCCCTGGCTCTTGCCACACACAAACGAAAAAGTCTCGCTGCTCATATCGGAAGCGATTGCCAATGCCAGTGAAGTTCAAAGTTTTGAATTATCAGAAGGTGATACGCAGGGAAAACTGCTGGCGACTGAACTAAAAATAAAGTTGACACTTGCCCCGGGTCTCGACGCTAAACGCTTGAGTGACCTGCTCACTGAGATCGGCAGTCGCCTCCGAACCGAGGAATTTCTTGGTCTGGTCGATTCAATCTCGTTCCAGCTGTTGGCTAGCTGACTGGTCCGGTGAACTTCTCACCGGGACCCTTGCCCGGTTCGTCCTGAATTACAGAAGCTTCACGGAAGGCAAGCTGGAGCGAACGAAGCCCGTCTCTTAGAGGCCTGGCGTGGTGGTCGCCCAGGTCTGGAGCGGCGGCAGTGATGAGTCCGGCCAGGGCATTGATTAGCTTTCTCGCCTCATCGAGGTCTTTTGGCGCATCTTCGGACAACCCGCAGTGCACGGCAGCGGCACTCATCAGGTGAACAGCGGCTGTATTTATGATCTCTACCGCCGGGACTTCGGCGATATCACGGGCCTGGCTTTCCAAAATGTCTCTTTTCTTATCTGGCTAACCCTGCTAGGCTACCTGAGGCTCTGAGCGAAGGCTCAGTCAGAAGTGGATCGCGATCCCACCTTTCAACCGACTCTATAGGTTGCCGGGTAAGAGCGTTGAGTTGTTTCTGTGCGCGTTTGCGCGGCTAAGAAGTCCTAAAGGAGCAAGTCATCAGCGAACCACGCATCAATGAGCGAATTCGAGTTTCCCAGGTCCGTCTAGTCGGACCAGCTGGAGAACAAGTCGGTGTTGTTGCAATCGAGCAGGCTCTAAAGCTAGCCAGAGAAGCAGACCTAGACCTCGTAGAGGTAGCACCAGATTCGCAGCCACCAGTTTGCAAACTGATGGATTACGGCAAGTTCAAATACGAAGCCGCTCAGAAGATTCGTGAGGCGAGAAAGAACCAGGTCAACACTGTTCTAAAGACAGTTCGATTCGGTTTGAAGATTGATGACCACGACTTGGAGACCAAGGTCAGTCAGGTCAAGAAGTTCCTAAAGGGCGGCGACAAGGTGAAGGTCATGGTGGTCTTCCGCGGTCGTGAGCAGTCTCGTCCAGAGATGGGTGTGAAGTTGCTCCAGAAACTCGCGGAGTCGGTCACTGAGGTTGGAACCGTTGAGTCGACACCATCAATCGATGGCCGCAACATGGTCATGGTTATTGGTCCGCTCAAGAACAAGGCCGAAGCAAGAGCCGAGGCTAAGCGTGTAGCAAAGACTGAAACCAAAGTTTCAGTAGCAGACGAGAACTAAGGAGACATCCATGCCGAAGATGAAGACCCACTCGGGCGCCAAGAAGCGTTTCCGCTTCACAGGCAGCGGCAAGCTGATGAAGCAGCAAATTAACATGCGCCACAACTTGGAGCACAAGCCAAGTCGTCGTACCCGTCGTCTGAACCAGGACCAATTGGTCTCTGCAGCAGATTTCAAGAAGCTAAAGAAGCAGCTCGGCCGCTAAGGCGAAGCTAAGAAGGAGTAAGAAATGGCAAGAGTAAAAAACGCCGTCAACTCGCTGAAGAAGCGTCGCGTAGCACTTGAGCGTGCTCACGGCTACCGCGGTCAGCGTTCACGTCTGTACCGCATGGCGAAGCAGCAGATCCTGCACTCGTTGGTCTACGCATTCAATGACCGCAGAAAGAAGAAGGGTAACTTCCGTCGTCTTTGGATTCAGCGAATCAACGCAGCAGCTCGCCTAAACGGAATGACCTACAACCGTTTCATCCAGGGTTTGGCCTTGGCTGGAATTGAAGTTGACCGTCGCATCCTGGCTGACCTTGCAGTGAACGATCCAAAGGCATTTGCTTCTTTGGTCGCTTCCGCGAAGTCTGCACTTCCACAGAATGTGAACGCCCCAAAGGCTAGCTAATGATTAGTGACCCCAAGTCCGCAAAGGTCAAGGGGGTCGCGCGACTTCATCAGAAAGATGCCCGGTCAGAGACCGGGCTCTTTCTGCTTGAGGGACCCCAGGGTCTAAAAGAATTAATTCGCGAACCCGATTTGGCTTTAGAGGTTTTCGCTACCGCGGCGGCGCTCGCAAAATATTCAACCGAATTCGAAGCGCTGCGTCGAGCACGCGTGGAAATTGTCGAAGTCAGCGAAGACGTCTTAGACAAAATGGCCGACACTCAAAACCCCCAGGGTGTGGTTGCCGTGCTAAAGCAATTAGATGCAGAACTTTCCGACCTGTTGGCCACTTCGCCAAACTTGGTCGCAGTGCTGGAACAAGTTCGTGATCCAGGAAACGCTGGAACCGTTATTCGCGCGGCTGATGCTGCTGGCGCAGACGGAGTTGTTCTAACCAAAGAGTCAGTTGACCTATACAACTCCAAGTTGGTTCGTTCAACCGCAGGGTCACTGTTGAATGTCCCCACAGTTGCAGAAGTTGATCCCCAAGAGATGATAGAAGCCCTCAAAGCTGCGGGCATGCAAATCTATGTTGCTGATGCGGGGGGAGATGTGCTGACAGATATCCCAAGCGAGGAACTGGCAAAACCCACCGCTTGGGTTTTTGGTAATGAAGCCCACGGAGTTTCGGAATTGGCCAAGGAACTCTCCGATCGAGTAGTGGCGTTGCCCATCTACGGGTCAGCGGAATCACTTAACTTGGCCACTGCGGCCTCCGTTTGCCTGTATGCCTCCGCCTTTGCCCAGAGGGCTACTCACTAAACTTGTTCGAGTGTCCATAGAACTAAGCCAAGAATCGATTGCCAATGTGCAATCGCAGGCTGAGGCTGCCATTTTGGGCGCGAAGACCCTGGATGAACTGAAAGCCCTGAAGTCCTCGATTGTGGGGGATGGTTCACCTATCGCGAAGCTCTATTCGGCAATCGGAAAGCTTCCGGCAGACCAGAAGGCTGATGCGGGAAAGCTTGTTGGTTCTGCAAGGGCCCAGATTGTCGCATCGTTCGAGACCCAAGAGGCCGCCCTGGGCAGGATTGCAGCTCAGGCTCAGCTAGCGGCGGAGGTCGTGGACATGACTGCTGCCCCTAGGGTGTTGCGCACCGGGGCTAGACATCCGCTTTCCCTGCTTATGGATAACATCAGTGACGTATTTATTGGCATGGGTTGGGAAATTGCCGATGGCCCCGAACTTGAAAACGAGTGGTTCAATTTTGACGCGCTGAATTTTCACCCGGACCACCCGGCCCGGGCGATGCAGGACACTTTCTTCGTAGCCCCGGTAGATGCGCATCTTTTACTGCGAACCCATACCTCACCGGTGCAGGTTAGATCGCTGCTTGATAGAGAACTCCCGGTGTACGTGCTTTGTCCGGGTCGAGTCTTTAGAACCGACGAACTGGACGCTACTCACACCCCGGTCTTTCACCAGGTTGAGGGTTTGGCGGTAGACAAGGGCCTTACCATGGCAGACCTCAAGGGGACCCTTGAGCATTTCGCCAGAGTAATGTTCGGTCCTGAGGCGAAGATTCGCTTACGACCAAGCTTCTTCCCATTCACCGAACCATCTGCCGAGCTGGATGTCTGGCACCCTGCAGCTAAGGGCGGCGCTCGCTGGGTCGAGTGGGGCGGCTGCGGAATGGTAAATCCAAACGTATTGCTTGCAGCCGGTATTGATCCGGAGGTTTACTCGGGCTTTGCATTTGGAATGGGAATTGAGCGCACGTTGATGTTCAGAAATGGCGTGAGAGACATGCACGACATGGTCGAGGCAGACGTTCGGTTCAGCCAACAGTTTGGTTCGGTGATCTGATGCGCGTCCCGCTTAGTTGGTTGGGTGAGTTTGTAGAGCTTCAAAAGAATGCCACCCCTCAGTCCGTCATGGCCGAACTGGTCAAGGTTGGTCTTGAAGAAGAGGGCGCAATTGGAGACGGTATTACCGGCCCAGTTGTAGTTGGCCAGGTCCTCGATTTCACCGCGGAAAAGCAAGCGAATGGCAAGACCATTAGATGGTGCCAGGTTCGAGTGGCGCCAGAGGGCAAAAAAGCTTTGGATGGCGGCGAGGACGTCAGAGGAATTGTCTGCGGTGCCAGCAACTTTGAAGTTGGAGACAAGGTAGTCGTCACCCTGCCAGGTGCAGAGCTACCGGGTGGATTTAGCATCGCAGCGAGAAAAACCTATGGCCATGTATCAGATGGAATGATCGCATCGTCAAGAGAGCTTGGACTCAGTGATGAGCACGAAGGAATTCTGCGACTTGCGACCCTGGATCTCGATCCAGAGGTCGGCGTTGACGCGCTTGAGCTACTGGGGTTAGCCGAATCCGCTGCAGAAGTAAATGTGACTCCAGACCGCGGTTACTGTCTTTCAATTCGTGGAATTGCTCGCGAATACTCCCATGCAACGGGTGCAAAATTTACCGATCCCGCAAGCAATGTAGTTGTGAAGAATGGCAAGGGATTCAAGTTACAAATTGAAGACAAGTCACCGATTCACGGTAAGGCTGGCTGCTCGAGATTTCTAGCTCTTGAACTTTCGAATGTTGATGCCACAGCACAATCTCCGTCATGGATGGTCAACCGACTACGACTTGCGGGAATGCGTTCCATATCAATCGCTGTGGACGTTACAAACTATGTGATGTTGGAACTTGGACAACCACTGCACGCCTACGACGCAGACAAGTTGGTAGGCGGCATTTCCGTGAGGCGTGCAAAAAACAAAGAAACAATCGAAACTCTGGATGGCAAAGAAAGAGTTTTGCACGAAGAAGATTTACTGATTGTTGACGAGTCTGGCCCAATTGGTATCGCGGGAGTTATGGGCGGAGCGAGAACGGAAGTTTCCGAATCCACCTCGAGAGTTTTGCTCGAAGCAGCCACTTTCGATCCAATTTCAATTGCCAGGTCCGCTCGGCGCCACAAACTTCCATCGGAAGCTTCAAAGCGTTTTGAGCGAGGCGTGGACCCCAAGGTTGCAGACTTTGCTATCTCGAGAGCCGCGGATTTACTCATCGAGTTTGCCGGCGCCCGACTCACCGGAGTTGGTGCAGAGGTAGGTTCGGTAGTTGATTCCAAGCAAATTGAATTGCCACTTGAATTCGCATCGAAATACGTAGGCGTTGAGTACTCCTCCGAAACTATTGAAAAAGTACTTGTTCAAATTGGCTGCGCCGTTGAAGTAGCAGATGCTGTAGCAAAAGTCACTCCACCAAGCTGGAGGCCTGATCTTGGTCACAAGACAGATCTTGTTGAGGAGGTTGCAAGGCTTGTCGGCTATGACAAGATTCCATCTCGCATACCCGTTGCTCCACCAGGCAAGGGACTAACCAGAAGACAGCAGCTCAGGAGAAGGGCTCTTGGCTCTTTGGTTGGCGCAGGATTTACTGAAGTCTTGAACTATCCATTTGTCTCGGAGCAAGAAAACGCTTTGTATTCCTCGGGCCCATCGGTACTTCTTGAGAATCCAATTCAAACCGAAGCCCCGGCGCTGAGAAAGTCTCTGATTCCAGGGCTCGTGGCGGCCGCTTCAAGAAATCTCGCGCGCGGGCAAGTCAACATCGCGCTTGTTGAAGAAGGCTCTGTCTTCCTTCCGAATTCTGCCGCGCAGGTTGGTGAGCTGCCAGTTGGCAACAAGCGCCCGGATGCCGAGACGCTCAAGGCATTGAATGAAACTATTCCAACTCAGCCAAGACTCATCTCAGGAGTGGTTCTGGGCGAGTGGGTTACGAACCAATTGGGGCAGCCTGCAATAGAGGCTGGGTATCCGCAGGTTATCGAAGCGGCGAGGTTGGTAGCTAAAGCTGCGGGCCTTGAGCTAGAGCTCCATCAGAATTCTGCACCTGGTTTCCACCCCGGAAGGTCTGCAGAATTGCGGATTGGAAAGTCAGTAATTGGCTCGGTTGGCGAGCTTCACCCCGAGATTACCGAGTCCAATCACCTGCCCAGACGGGTAGGAGTTTTCGAAATCAATCTTGAGAAATTATTCGCACTTGCTCCAGATGTTGTTTCGGCAGCTGAACTTCGGGTCATGCCAGCAGCAACCCAGGATCTATCTCTAGTTGTAGACCAATCGGTTGCGGCGGGAGAACTTCTCGCGACCCTGAGGTCTGGTGCTGGAGAGCTTCTCGAATCTGTTGTGTTGGTCGACGACTACCGCGGCGCAAACCTACCCGATGGAAAGAAGTCACTCACTTTCAATCTTGTCTTTAGGGCAACAGACAGAACTTTGACCCAGGCCGAAGCGACCGCCGCCAAAGAATTAGCAATTGAACTGGCTCATAAGTCTCACGGCGCAGAAATTAGAAGTTAGGCAACGCTCATGAAATTGAAAGTAGCTGTTGCAGGGGCCAGCGGATATGTTGGCGGAGAGCTACTGCGTCTAATTGCGGCCCACTCGAAACTTGAACTTGGCGTCGTGACTGCAAATTCAAATGTTGGGCAAACTATTGGTAGTTTGCACCCGCACCTGGCAAGTTTTGCAGATCGTGTTTTTCAGGAAACCAACGCATCGAATCTTAAAAATCATGACGTGGTTTTTTTGGCTTTGCCACACGCCAAGAGCGCCGAGATCGCAGCTCAATTACCTGCGGAAATTTTGGTCTTGGACTGCGGTGCTGACTTCCGATTAGAAAATTCGGAGGATTGGAAAAAGTACTACGGAACAGAGCACGCAGGAACTTGGCCATACGGCATGCCTGAATTGACACTCCTTGAGGGCGGCAAGCAAAGGGAAAAACTTCGCTCTGTAAAGCGAGTAGCAGTCCCGGGATGCAACGTTACGGCCATCACCCTTGCGCTTGCACCAGGAATGACTTCGGGGTTATTGCAAGGACAAGACATCAGCGCAGTCTTGTCGGTGGGAACTTCTGGGGCGGGTCGTTCTGCCAGTGCAGATTTGCTCGCTTCTGAAATCCATGGTTCAGCAAGAGCGTATGGCGTTGGTGGTGTTCACAGACACACTCCTGAAATCATTCAGAATCTTCAGAGGGCTTCGGGACAAAGCGTGACAGTTAGCTTCACTCCAGTTTTGGTCCCAATGAGTCGCGGAATTCTGGCCGTTTGCACGGCGCCTCTATCCTCGGGAGCTAACTTGGAAGCTCTTAGAACTGCATACCAAGATGCGTATGGTGACGAAGCATTTATTCAGCTATTGCCGGCCGGTGAGCAACCAAAGACTTCATCTGTGCTGGGAGTCAACACCGCACAAATCTCCGTGACGGTCGATGAGTCTGTAAACCGTGCCGTGATTGTCTGCGCAATTGACAATTTGGTAAAGGGCACTGCTGGTGCTGCGATTCAATCCATGAATCTCGCATTAGGTTTCCAAGAAACCACTGGACTAAGTGTCGACGGTGTCGCACCGTGAGTGTCACTTTTGCCAGGGGATTTAGGGCAGCCGGCGTAGCGGCTGGTCTAAAGTCCAGCGGCAATCCAGACATAGCACTGGTAGTGAACGAGGGTCCCTCGGATTCTGCAGCTGCAGTTTTTACCACCAACCGCTGTCAGGCCAATCCAATTATCTGGAGTAAGCAAGTAATTCAAGACGGCAGAGCGAGAGCGATTGTTTTGAATTCTGGGGGAGCAAACTGCTACACAGGTCCAGAAGGTTTTCAAACCACACATCTAACTGCAGAACGTGTCGCTGATCTACTGAAAATAAGTTCCGGAGATGTCTTAGTTTGTTCGACCGGAATGATTGGGATTCAACTGGATCGGTTCAAGATTCTTGCAGGATTAGAGCAGGCTGTTGCAGACCTGTCTTCAGATGCGGGGCAAATTGCCGCCCAAGCCATCATGACAACTGATTCAGTTTCCAAGATTGCTCAGCGGGAGCACCCTCAAGGTTGGCGAATCGGGGGCATGGCAAAGGGTGCGGGAATGTTGGCTCCGGGCTTGGCAACGATGCTTGTGGTTATCACGACAGACGCTGCCCTAACCAAAGACGAACTTGATTCCTGCCTGAGATACGCGACGGGCAAAACGTTTGACCGACTCGACTCGGATGGCTGCATGTCGACAAATGATCAAGTGACACTAATGGCGTCTGGCGCTAGCTCAATTGCTCCAGAGATTACGGCGTTCAAAGAGTTGCTTCTGGAAGTTTGCGATGAGCTTGCGGAGAAGTTGATGGATGATGCCGAAGGCGCTTCCCACAACATCGTGATTCACGTCTCAGGTGCTGCATCGGAAGCAGATGCGGTGGAAGTTGGACGCAGCATCGCTCGAAATAACTTGTTCAAAGCTGCGATTTTTGGCAATGATCCGAACTGGGGCAGAATTCTCGCTGCAATTGGCACCACCTCAGCGGTGTTTGACCCTTACAACATAGATGTCTCAATCAATGGAGTCCTGATCTCTTCCAAGGGACAGCCAGCTCAGTCGCGAGATCTAGTAGATCTATCGCCGCGTCTTGCCGACATTCGCGTGAACCTAAATAGCGGTGACTCAGCTGCAAGCATCAGGACAAACGACTTGACCCATGCATACGTCGAAGAGAACAGCGCGTATTCCAGCTAATGATTCCCGCGAAACCTGATCAGATAACGGCCGATATGAAGGCCGCGACTCTCATTGAGTCGCTGGGTTGGCTGCGCCGATTTCATGGAAAAGTCGTGGTTATCAAATTTGGCGGTAACGCCATGGTTGATTCAGAACTCAAGAAGACCTTTGCGGAAGACGTAGCCTACTTAAGATACGTCGGAATCAAGCCGGTAGTGGTTCATGGAGGTGGACCACAAATTACGGCAAAGCTAAAAGAACTCGGCATCAAGTCTGAATTCCGTCACGGCTTTCGATACACCGATGAGGTTTCAATCCAGGTCGTGAAAGATGTGCTGCGCAATGAAATATCGCGCGAGCTCGCAGAACTTATCGAGCAGGCAGGCGCAGCAGCAGCAGTCATGTCTGGGGAGGACGAAAACCTTTTCAAGGCCGAGATTGTGAAAGCCAAGACCGACGATGGTGAAGTTGATTTAGGTTTGGTCGGCGAGGTCAGGACTGTGAATCCAGGCATCGCCCTGAGAGCAATTGATTCAGGAAAGGTTCCGGTGGTTTCAACGGTGGCTCCCACTGTGACCGGGCAACTGCTGAACGTAAACGCTGATCTCGCGGCAAGCTCGCTCGCGGTCGCGCTCGGCGCGGAGAAGCTTATGGTCCTTACGGATGTGCCCGGGCTTTATGCCAACTGGCCAGACACTGATTCGCTCGTTTCCGAAATTTCTTCGGATGAACTTCGACAACTGCTTTCTAAATTAGAGTCGGGCATGATTCCAAAGATGCAAGCCTGTCTTGCAGCTGTGGATGGTGGCGTTGGCTCTGCTCACATAATTGATGGCCGCACCCCACACAGTATTCTTTTGGAAATTTTCACCGAGGCTGGCGTCGGCACGCTGGTTACAAAGTAGGGAATCATCATGGCTAGACACTTTCTGAAGGACGACGATATTTCCCCCTCTGAACAGCGGGAGATTCTCGAGCTTGCACTGAACTTAAAAAAGAATCGCTTCGCAGAGAAGCCATTCGCCGGCCCTCAGACTGTTGCAGTGATTTTTGATAAGACCTCCACTAGAACCAGAGTGTCCTTCGCGGTTGGAATTTCTGACCTGGGAGGAGTCCCATTAATCATCGATAGTGGAGTCTCTCAACTGGGAAAGAAAGAATCTATTGCGGACACCGCGAGAGTTCTGGACAGGCAGGTGGCTCAAATTGTATGGCGCACCTTCGCCCACTCAGGTCTTGAGGAGATGGCCGAGAATTCCAAAGTTCCTGTGATTAATTCTTTGAGCGATATGTATCACCCATGCCAATTGCTCGCAGATCTATTGACTGTCCGTGAAGAATTTGGAAAGACCGAGGGTCTGAAACTTGCTTATGTCGGCGATGCTGCAAACAACATGGGGAACAGTTACCTAATTGCTTCAGCACTAGCTGGCATGAGTGTCGCCGTTGCCGCCCCCAGCGGCTATCAGCCAGAGACCGCTATTGTCAGTCGCGCTAGGGAAATTGCCTCAGGTTTTGGTCAAACAATCGAAATATTCGAGGACCCTAAGGCTGCAGTTGCGGGTGCCAATGTCGTTGCGACAGACACTTGGATCTCCATGGGCATGGAAGCCGAGGCTGAGAAGCGAAAGGCTGTATTTGGAGGCTTCACTGTCACCCAGGAACTGATGGCTTTGGCTGATCAGAAAGCTATCTTTTTGCACTGCCTACCCGCTTACCGAGGCTTCGAGGTTGCGGCCGAAGTGATTGATGGCACTCAGTCGAGGATTTGGGATGAGGCCGAGAACCGCCTTCACGCCCAAAAGGCCTTGATGGTGTGGCTAGCGAAGAAGGCCTAGGCCAGCTTTCCCTTCGACCACAGGCCTTCAAAACAACCCATTTACTAAACTCAAGCCATCGTTTGATATGTAAGGGACAAATGGCTCAGCACGAAAACTCACTGTGGGGCGGGCGCTTTAGCTCTGGCCCCGCTGATGCCATGGCCGCCCTGAGTAAATCCACACATTTTGACTGGCGCCTTGCCGACCTAGATCTCCAGGGCACTTCTGCACACAGCAAGGCCCTAACCGCAGCGGGCTATCTGACTAAAGACGAGCTCGGACTAATTGATAGCGCTATCACCAACCTGCGCTCTGAGGTTCAGGCTGGCAGCTTCGTTCCAACCCAAGATGAAGAAGATGTTCATGCCGCTCTGGAGCGGGGGCTAATTGAGAAACTTGGACCCGACCTCGGAGGAAAAATTCGGGCGGGTCGTTCTCGAAACGATCAAATCGCTACCTTGATAAGAAGCTACTTGATTGAACAATCGCGAGCGATTGAATCTGAGCTCAGGGGATACGTGTCTGCACTTGTGAAGCAGGCTCATGAAAATCTCGGCGTCCCAATGGCGGGTCGAACCCACTTCCAACACGCGCAACCAGTTCTGCTCTCTCATCACTTGCTCGCTCACGCTTGGCCGCAAATTCGGAATATCGAAAGGCTTGCCCAGTGGAGAGAACGTGCTAACAAGTCTCCTTACGGAGCTGGCGCTCTAGCCGGGAATACCCTTGGGCTCGATCCAAAGATTGTCGCCAAGGAATTGGGATTTGCCTCGGTTACGGAAAACAGCATGGATGCGACGAGCTCGCGAGACTTAGTTGCTGAGTTTGCTTTTATTGCGGCACTGATTGGAATTGATCTTTCTCGCATCAGTGAAGAAATAATCATCTGGTCAAGCATGGAGTTTTGGTATGTCACTTTGGATGACGCCTACTCCACCGGCTCTTCGATAATGCCGCAGAAGAAAAACCCAGACATCGCAGAACTTGCACGTGGAAAATCTGGAAGACTGATTGGAAATCTCACGGGATTGCTCGCTACCTTGAAAGCATTGCCGTTGAGTTATAACCGCGACCTTCAGGAAGACAAAGAACCAGTATTCGATTCGGTCGACTCCTTGCTCTTGGTGTTGCCAGCTCTAACTGGTCTGATTGCAACGTTGAAATTCCACAAAAACCGCATGGCGGAGATGGCCCCAGAGGGCTTTGCCCTGGCAACTGATGTAGCGGAATGGTTGGTGCGCAAGGGTGTTCCATTCCGTGAAGCACATGAAATCACTGGCAAATTGGTCGCTTACTGCGAGGAGCGCAGCATCTGTTTGTATGACCCAAGTGACGTGGAGTATGCCGAAATTTCAAAACACTTGAACTCAGATTTGAAAGAGCACTTGACTGTAGAGCGTGCCATTGAAGCCAGGAATGGCGAGGGCGGGACGGCTACATCTCAGGTGAAGAAGCAGCTTGCAGAGATTGAAAAGTTTCTAGCGAAGAGTGGTTCCTGAAATGGCGACCACTGAGACCCTGGCGGCACAGAAGAATGATCCAAGTTTCTCTCATGTTCTCGATGAACTGAAATGGCGCGGGCTAGTTGCACTTTCAACCGATGAGGATGAACTGCGCAAAGCGATTAGCTCTGGCCCGATCACTTACTACTGCGGCTTTGATCCAACGGCCCCAAGTTTGCATCTAGGAAATTTGGTTCAGCTGCTGACCATGCGACGTTTACAGCTTGCTGGTAATCACCCGATTGCGCTTGTGGGTGGAGCGACTGGTCTAATCGGTGACCCAAAACCAACAGCTGAGAGAACTCTCAATGACAAAGAGACAGTGTCGCTCTGGGTTGAAAAGCTTGCGAATCAGAACCGAAGATTTTTAGATTTTGAAGGAAAGTTTGCGGCAAAGCTGGTAAACAACTTGGACTGGACATCTGGTTACAGCGCAATCGATTTTCTCCGCGATATCGGAAAGCACTTTCGCGTTGGAAAGATGCTGTCCAAAGATGCCGTTAGTGCGCGGCTGAATTCTGATTCTGGAATTAGCTACACAGAATTCAGCTACCAAGTTTTGCAGGGCATGGATTTTCTCGAACTATTCCAACGCTATAACTGCGTGATGCAAACCGGTGGCTCGGACCAGTGGGGGAACCTCACCGCGGGAACTGACCTAATCCACAAAGTTGAGGGCAAGTCCGCTCACCTCTTGGCAACCCCGCTGATCACCAACGCCGACGGTAAGAAATTTGGCAAGAGCGAAGGCAATGCCATTTGGCTGGATGCGGAACTGACCTCTCCGTATGCGATGTATCAGTTCTGGTTAAACACCGATGATGCGGATGTGGTGGATCGCCTAAAGGTTTTCACTTTCCTCACCAGGGCCGAAATCGAGGAGTATGCCAAAAAAGTATCTTCCGAGCCACACTTGCGAGATGCTCAGCGCAGGCTAGCTTTTGAAGTAACTGAACTGGTTCACTCCAAGGAAGATGCGGAAGCTGCCAGGGATGCCTCTCTTGCTCTTTTCGGGTCCGGTGACCTTTCGGGATTGGATGGGAAAACCCTCCGCACCGCTCTAGCGGAACTACCAAACGTTCAAGTCCTTCCCGGAGTTAGCGTGATTCAGGCCCTTGTGGAGACTGGACTTGTAGATTCCAACAGTGCGGCCCGCAGAGCCATCAAGGAAGGTTCCGTTTCGGTCAATAAAGAGAAAGTGACCGATGAAGAGGCGACCATCACCCAATTTTTAGCTGGAGATGTGGCGGTTTTGGCCCGGGGAAAGAAGTCCTTAGCTGGCCTTTTTGTGGCCGACTGCTAGCACCAACACGCCCGGGGTTCCCTCGATTTGACAGCTAGTTTTACCCGCGACTAAGCTTTGGCAAGTTGTCCAAAGTTTGGCACTCCTTTTATGGAAGCCGGCTCAAGTACAACCGATCCTTGTCCCTACTAACTGGCCCTTGTGGCTTTCGTTTTTAGCGCCTAGGATTGCAGGTCCTAAGGATCCAAAATTCGCCGAAAATACCGAGGAAACTCGGGGTTGACCGACGATTTTTGAATCACTAGGATTGTGAAGTTGCTCTGGAGCTGATTCGCGAGATGAAGCCAGAAGCATCCGATCTTTGAGAACTCAACAGCGTGCACAATGTCGATGCCAAAAACCTCGGCTGAAACCTAGTTTCAGCAGAGATTCCTTTTGGATAAAACAGAATTGTCAGTAGACAGTTCAAAAGCCAAATCAAATTGATCACTCCATTTCCGGAGTGTTCGTAAAAGCTTGACTGCTTGCAGTCAAACAAATTTTTACGGAGAGTTTGATCCTGGCTCAGGACGAACGCTGGCGGCGTGCTTAACACATGCAAGTCGAACGATGAAGCTGGAGCTTGCTCCGGTGGATTAGTGGCGAACGGGTGAGTAAC
>JACCDL010492417.1_pt1 | contig 48047 bp, 48 predicted proteins | sample 7441931 | NCBI WGS metagenome assembly JACCDL01 (sample SAMN15323437, study PRJNA562643) | freshwater metagenome | isolation source: river surface water | place: USA:Blue River Watershed | collected 2017-08-16
ATTAATGCAGCCACACTAATTCCGATACCAGCAATTTGATGTTTTGCTTGAAACTCTTTAATCAGATCGATAATTGTGGCAACTAATTCTTGGCCGCCATTTGTAGGTGTAGGACGCCTAGCTGAGTCAATTATCTGACCCTTGCTATCAACTACCCCGCCTAAAACCTTGGTGCCACCAATATCAATGCCAATTGTTAAAGCTGAGTTTGAGATACTGATACTCAATTAATTTTCCAGTTTTTCCTTTAACTGTTTCAAGGTCAAATCAATAGTTGCTTTTTCAGCCTTCGTACGCATCATCTCTGGCACTGGCATAGAAAGGGCAACAGTTAACTCAAAGGTGACCTGAGTTTCATCACCATTATCCTTAACGATGTAGGCACCACTCATATCAGTTAATAAGTCGGCATCCTCAAGTGAGTAATCGACTCGATCTGGGTATGCAGACCAATCAAAATTTAGGGTTGGTTTATCCTTTAGTGCACCGGCATCTACTGAAAGCTTTGCCTGCGTCGGCCTGCCATCACCATTTGAGGCAAGGACAGTGACTGACTTAAATGAGGTGGACCAGGTTGGGAAGTTTGCAATATCAAATAGCACAGCTCGGACATCATCTGCGCTGGCTGCGATTGTGACGGTTGAGGTGGTTGGGTTGGACATGGCGCTAGGTTACCCTGAAGTAGCAAGCCTGTTTAGCGCCCTTCCTGAGAGTTGTCGCTAGGTTCTAGCGCAAATATGTGCCAGCCAGTAGCGTGGGGCTATGAACGAGATAACTATTCCAGCATTAATTCCAGCCCCAGTTGCGGGCAATTTAACTAATCTAATTTCTGAAAGAGCTCATTTTGAGCCTGAACGAGTAATCGTCTCTCGCCCACTTGGTGATGGTTGGCAAGCAGTTACCGCCAAGGAGTATGAAGAGGAGATCAAAGCAGTTGCAAAGGGATTGATTGCATCTGGAATCTCATTTGGTGATCGGGTTGCGATCATGGCCAAAACTCGTTATGAGTGGACTGTTTTAGATTTTGCAATTTGGTATGCCGGAGCAGTTCCAGTTCCAATTTATGAAACTTCAAGTGCTGAGCAGGTGGAGTGGATATTAAGTGACTCATCTGCTGTTGCAATTATTGTTGAAACACCAGCATTGGCTGAGTTGGTACAACCAGTATTACCGTCCACATGTAAGCATGTTTGGAATATTACTTACAACGCACTTGCGACCTTAACTCATGAAGGTAAAGGTGTAAGTGATGATGAGATCACAAAGCGCCGTGCACAATTAAAGCCTGAGACTTTAGCAACTCTGATTTATACATCAGGTACAACAGGTAAGCCAAAAGGTGTGCAATTAACACATGGAAACTTTTTATCTGAGTGTGGAAATGTTGTAAATGGTGCAAGTGATCTATTCCTAAAGCCTGGTGGCTCGACACTTTTGTTCTTGCCAGTTGCTCACGTCTTTGGTCGAATGGTTCAGATTGGTTCTATAACTGCTGGCTTACACCTTGCACATTGCAGTGACCTGACTAAATTGCCAACAGACTTAGCCTCATTTAAACCAACCTTCGTCTTGGCTGTGCCACGCATATTTGAAAAGGTTTATAACGGTGCAGAAGCAAAGGCTGAAGCGGCGGGTAAAGGAAAGATTTTCCATAAAGCCGCTGAGGTTGCAATTGCATATAGCAAAGCTTTAGATAGCAAAAAGATTTCACCACTTCTAAAGTTGCAGCATGGATTATTTGATAAATTGGTTTATGTAAAGATCCGCACTGGACTTGGTGGCAGAGTTGAGGCGGCTATCTCAGGTGGTGCACCACTGGGTGAGCGGCTAGGTCACTTCTATCGTGGTGCTGGTATTAGAGTTTTAGAAGGTTATGGTCTAACTGAAACTACAGCAGGTGCGACTTTGAATTTAACAAAATCTCACAAAGTTGGATCAGTTGGTAAACCAATCCCAGGAACTACTATCAAGATCGCCGAAGATGGTGAGGTTTTGATTAAGGGTCCAATTGTTATGCAAGGTTATTGGCAAAATGATGCCGCGAACAAAGAGGTTTTCACCTCCGATGGTTACTTCAAATCTGGAGATCTTGGCAAGATTGATGATGAGGGTTATCTATCAATCGTTGGTCGCAAGAAGGAGTTAATTGTTACTGCCGGCGGTAAGAATGTTGCGCCAGCAGTTTTGGAAGATAGATTGCGATCACATCCACTGATTAGCCAATGTATGGTGGTTGGTGACAACAAACCATTTATTGCCGCACTTATCACTATTGATCCAGATGCGATCAAGCCTTGGGCAGTTGCAAATAAAAAAGAGGGTGCTTCAATTGCTGATTTAGCAAAAGACCCTACTTTGCAAGCTGTTATTCAAACCGCTGTTGATGAGACCAATAAAGCAGTAAGCAGGGCTGAATCAATTAGAAAGTTCACAATTTTACCGGTTGATTTCACAATACCTGGCGGACAGTTAACCGCTAAGTTATCAGTGAAGCGACATGTAGTTTCGCAGCAATTTGCTCGCGAGATTGATGAACTCTTCGCCTAATTCTGAACGTACTCGACTTGCTCGAGAGCTTCATGATGGTTTGGCTCAAGAACTAGCAGCCTTTGGTTATCGACTAGATCAGGTAATTGGTGATGAGGGCTTAGGCAATCAAAATCGATCCACTCTGCGTGAGCTTCGGTTATCTCTTTCTGCAATTATTAATCAGGTAAGAGATGAAATATATGAGCTAAGAAATGAAAACCTCAAAAGTTTTAAACAACAATTACTTGATCAAATTCAAACCCTGCTAGCAAATACAGATATCGGTTATGAAGCAAATGGTGAGATAACTGTTGATTCGGCCCATAAATATGAATTACTACGAGCAATTCGTGAGTTGATTCTAAATGCAAAAAATCATGCCAATTGCAGTCAAATAAAGATTTTAATGTTGCCAGGTGAGATAAGGATCGCAGACAATGGCAAAGGTGGTGTATTAACCAAAGAGAACTCATATGGCATCACAGGTGTTTCTGAGCGGCTTGCTCTAATTGGTGCGAAGTTAAAAATAGATTCAACCCCTTCTGGAACAACGATAGGCATAACCTTTTAAATGAGGGTGCTACTAATCGATGACCATGCCTTAATTAGATCTGGTGTTGCATCTGCTCTTGCTCAAAAAAACTTTGAGGTAGTTGCCGAGGCCTCAAGTTTTAGTCAGGGGCTAGCAATGCTAAATACCCATAAGCCTGAGATTACTTTGATTGATATAAACCTAGGTAGTGGTAGCGGAATTGATTTAATTAAGCAAGCAAAAAAAGATGGAGTAGATAGCAAATTTGTGGTGCTAACTATGCATGATGATAATCAAACACTTGAGGCAGCAAAGGGTGCTGGCGCAGTTGCTTTTATTACAAAATCAGCCCCGACCGACTCCCTGCTTGAGGTGATTGAAAGTGTGGCATCAGGAGTAGATCGTTTTCTTAAAGCAGGTCAGATAAAAAATCCTCCAGCGGGCAAAGATTTTGATTTAACCCCAAGAGAGTTGGAGGTGCTAGCGCTACTGCCCTCTGGCGCAACTGCAAATGCAATTGGTGCGATGCTATTTCTTACGGAGGCCACTATAAAAACACATTTAGCAAGTATTTATCGAAAACTAGGAGCAGCTAATCGTGCTCAAGCTGTTTCCATCGGTATTGAAAACAAGCTAATCACGAATTAGTAATTGGTTAAACTTCTTCGACCAACTACTCAACTGCCAATTCTCAATCACCCAACTACGGCCAGCTTGGCCCATTTGTTTTGCTGCCTGCGGGTCTGCAAGCAATTCACAAATACTGCTCGCGATTTCATCGGTATTGCTGCCATTTACTAAAACTCCAGTTACTTTATCTAACACTGCATCAACTGCTCCACCTGAAGCACCAACCACAACTGGCAAGCCACAGGCACTTGCCTCTAAATAAACAATCCCAAGACCTTCTACCTCTAATCCTGCAAACCTGGATCGCACCGGCATCGCAAATACTTCACCCAAACATATGTAATCTGGTAATTCATGATGGGAAACTCTTCCTGCAAAGATTACCTTGGGCAATACACCCATTTGCTTTGCTAAGTTAAAAAGCATCTGCTTAATTGGACCTTCGCCCACTAATAATAAAATGGCATCTGGATACTTCTCTAATATTTTTGGCATTGCTTTGACTAATTCATCTTGTCCCTTTCGATGAACCAATCTACCCACAGAGACGATGACACGACGGCCAGCTAATTGATACTTCTCAATCAAATCAACTCTGGCTTTTTTAGGAGAGAAATGGTTGGTATCTATTCCAGGGGCAATCTGGACAAATTTTTCTACCTGATCACTAATTTTAACAATCTCACTTTTAGTAAACTCACCTAGATATCCAAGATAATTGACATCTTTAATTATTTTCTTTAATAAAGCTTTAAGCAGTGGAATCTTGGCCCACCAAACCTCATGCCCATGAGATAAGGCCACAATATTTGTAGCACCTGCGGTGCGAAGTTTGCCTGCCATCAAGCCAAGTGGTGCTGCAGCGCCAAACCATAAATTTTTAGCACCGGTGGATTTAAGGATTTTTGCTGCACGGTGAGTAACTCTGGGGGTAGGTAATAAAATTCTTGCCCGGTCTCTAATTACTACTGCGCCAAATTTTTCAAGTAACTGTTTATCAAACTCCTTATCACCCTTTTGTCGAGAGGTGTAAACAATCAAGGAGTTTTTAGGTAATCCCTCAATCAAGCCAAGTACAAATGTCTCAATGCCACCAGCCCTGGGACCTAAGTCATTGGTGACTAGCAGTACCTTTTTTTGATTAGAGACGGCGTGCTCCAATGTAAGGCTTCTTTCCCATATTCATGTTAGCTATTTTTACCCGGCTGCCTGATCTAGGTGCATGCAACATTCGATCTGGTCCAAGATATATACCAACATGTGAAATTGGTTTACCAAAAAATACTAAATCACCTGGTTGTAGATCCTTTTTTGCTACCGCTTTTCCATATCTATACTGCGCTCTGGAGGAGTGAGGCAGCGAAACTCCTGCAGCGGCAAATGCCCGCATAGTTAAGCCAGAGCAATCCCAGTAGGTCAGTCCATCGGCGCCAAATACATACTTATCACCAATTTGGGCGAGCGCGTATTTAATTGCCACTCCTCCCCGTCCGGAAACGCTGGAGTACTTACTAGCATCACTTAAGGACTTCTTTTGATCTGCATCCTCTTCATCCTCAGTTAACTTAGCAAGTCGCTCCCGCTCTGCAGCGGTCAACTTTGCAAGAAGTGCCTCTGCCTCTTTTAACTTTGAGTTGGCTAAGGCTAATTGCCTAGTAAATTTTGCTTCAGCTGCCTTAACCATTGCTAACTTATCTGCAACAGTTAGTGAGGTGGCAGTTAACCGTTGAGTTGCCACAGAGAATTTCTTTAAATCTGCTGTCTTTTGGCGAGTAACCGCCTCTAAAGAGCCAGCTGCTGATAGGTAAAGACTTGGATCGGTAGAAAACAACAACTCAAGTGATTGACTTAGTGGGCCAGATTTGTAACGTTCATTTGCAATCGCGCCAATCGATTTATTAAGTGCGGTAACTGAAGCCCCTTGCTGGCTTGCTTGTTGCTGAACTGAATCTAAGGTCTTCTTTAACTTTGCCAACTGCACCTTTGCCTCTTGGGCACCTTCTGCTGCAGTTGTCGCCTGCTCCTGCAGATCCCGTACCCGCCCTTGCACCTCAATTAAATTAGGCGCAGCATTTGCCGAGATTGGAAAAAGTAGGCCAGAGGCGATTACCAAGGCAAAAAAAGTCCGCAAGGAGTAACGCATCGAGAAAGGCTAACCGCCTAAAGCAGCCAATCTCAACCCATTGCCAGCGTGCTTGGCTGAGAATTATCTAAAATTACTGAGATTTTCCACCCATTTAGCCTATTTTCTTACTCACTCCAGCCTCTTTGCTAGCTGGAGTAAATCTTATGGGTGGGACTAATCCAACCAAAGCAAGGTTGTTTATGGCAGCTTGATGAGAGTTACTCAACTCAGCTTTTTTATCAGTAGCAGGGGTAATCTGGAGTAGCACTGATACAACACAATCGCCACAGGCGATATCGCGCATTACACAACTATCACAATCGATGATCATTACTAAAGGTTAGAGGTAGCCACTGACACTGGGTAACCTTAAGCACTATGCCAAAAGTGATCACCACCGCCAACCTGATTGTGGGTAAAGATGGCTCAACCACCCGAGCTGGCTCCTCAATCGGCCTATCAACTGATGAGGATCGAAATCGGTTTAAAGCGCTTCGGGCTAAAAGTGATCTGATTTTAATCGGCGGCAATACTGCTCGGCGAGAGCCATATAAGCGAACACCAATTCCGCTTTATATCCTTACTCATTCCAAGGTTAGATTGCAACCTAAAAATCAGTTGGCAAAACAATTTGCATTAACCCCTGCGCAAATGATTGAAGAAATCGCCACCAATTTTAATTCAGATCAAAGATCGGAAATTCAACTACTTGTTGAGGCAGGAGCAAATCTGCTGCTACAAATGGTTGATCAAGGTTTAGTTGATCACTTATATCTGACAGTTAATTCTCAACTTACTGGCGAAAATCCTATTTCACTGACTGAATTAACCTCAGGTTTTGAACTACTTAACAGCGAAGATGTCCCACCTTGTCAGTTTCGCTACTATAAAAAATTAGCTAAGTGAGATTACCGCTACGCCTGTAATCGCAAAAGCGATACCAAGATATTGAATTTTATGTAATCGCTCATGCAGAAGTTTGAAGGCAAGTAAGGCAGTAACAATTGGATATAAGGAACCTAAGACAACAGCTAGTGAGACCAATCCTTTAGTAGTTGCTACTCCTAATAGTAGATTTGCAATAAAGTCAGCACCGCCAATTACAATTAAAATTGGTAAATCTTTTTTAGTAAAGCCCCCAATTGTTCGATAGCGAGCAAACAAAAGAAGTGCAACGGTAAAGGTTGCAAAGCGCATAGTGGTCATTGTCATGATCGCACTACTTTCTGAACCTTTAGCAATAAAAGTGACTGCACCACCAAAGCCAAAAGCGGCAATCACTGCAAAAAATATTGGCTTAATGGCAAAACCACCTTTTATCTCAGGTCCACTTGCAAAGAAAGCACCAGTTAAAGCAATGCCCATTCCAATCAACTGTCCGGTATTTGGCTTTTCACCATTAATAAAAGCGATAGTTAGCGGAATAGTTACACTCAAGGCACTAATTGGTGCAACTACACCCATCCGTCCAGTTGCTAGCCCAGTGTAAAAAGCTACCAATCCAATAAATCCAAGCAATCCAGCGATCACACCTGATAGGAAGTAGTTATCCCAAGATAGTGTTGGTCGAAACCATGAGGAGCTAATTAACACAATTAAAATTCCAATTGCCAAACCAATTGCTTGTGAGACTGCTGTTACTGCAATTGCTTGGTATCGCTTAGACAATTTTCCACCTAAGAAATCAGCTCCACCCCAAAGAATTGAGGAGAGGAGTGCTAGTAAGGTGGCCATCGGTGGAGCCTACTAGGTCAGATAAAGGCTTATCTCTATGAGTTTGCTCGTGCCTGCCCATACTTATTGGATTAGCAATTTATCCTTAGGTAGTGAGCAAAACATTTGATCAACTAATTCAACCGATTTTGGCATTAAAGCCGCGCGGTGAAGTTTTGCTCGAGTCAGTACCTGCGCCACAAAAACTTGCGCCTTTCGCACTAGCAATGACTGCAGATGTTTTAGAAGATGCAGCAACCGGCAGATTTGTTTTACTTCATGATCCAGAGGGCCAAGAGGGGTGGGCAGGCCAATGGCGGTGCGTAACATTTGCTAGAGCAGCTATTGATTTAGAGATGGCATCAGATCCATTACTGCCAGAGATTGGTTGGGCTTGGTTATTGGAGTCTTTGAAAAAACATGGTTGTGAATTTATCAATCCCAGTGGCACTGTAACTAGAGTTGCCAGCGCCTCATTTGGTGAATTGGTAGAACGAGATGAGGATTCTGAGATTGAAGTTCGTGCATCTTGGACACCAACAAATGAAGATAATTTAGTTGAACATGTAAATGCCTGGTTAGAGTTGCTAGCAATCAGTGCCGGTTTGGAGCCAATTCCACATGGAGTTAGCTCAATTGCCCGCAGCAACTAGAATTCCCTAAGTAATGCTGACACCACTTTTATCACCGCGTGCTGGCACTCCTGAGATATCTGCCGATGAGAGCAGTTTTGAAAAAGTAATTACATCTTTATTGGCTGGCAGTGGCCCAATTGCAATTGATGCTGAGCGGGCCTCAGGTTATCGTTACAGTCAACGCGCTTATTTAATCCAGATATTTCGAAAAGATGGTGGCTTACATTTAATTGATCCAATTCCACTTAAGGGATCTAAACTTTGGCAAAAATTTAATGATCACTTTTCAAATACTGAGTGGGTAATTCATGCAAGTACTCAAGATTTGCCTTGTTTAATTGAGGTTGGTCTTGCCCCCAAACTCCTCTTTGACACTGAGTTGGGAGCAAGAATTGCTGGGTGCCCAAAGGTTGGTTTAGGTGCATTGGCGGAGAGTTTGCTTGAATTGCAATTAGCAAAGGAACATTCAGCAGTTGATTGGTCAATTAGGCCATTGCGCCCTGAGTGGATTACTTACGCAGCCCTTGATGTTGATATCTTGCTTGAAATTAGAGACAAAGTTGAACAGATGCTCACTGAGCAAAACAAGTTAAAGTGGGCGATCCAAGATTTCGCTTCAATTTTAAAGAGCTATAAAGATTATGAGTTCACAGATACTCCTAAATCTGATCGCTGGCGTAAAACCTCAGGGATGCATAAGGTCAGAGATCGCTTGACTCTTACAATCGTGAGAGATTTATGGATTAGCCGTGACCAATTGGCACGTGAAATGGATCTAGCACCTGGCAGGGTACTAAATGATGAGGCGGTAATTGAGTTAGCAACAAAGCGGCCACAAACTTTAGAGGAGGTCGCTAAGGTAATTGGCTGGCGAACGAGATTAGAGTCTCCCCCATTTAATCGTTGGTTAAAGGTTTTAACCTCCTCCCTTCAGACCCCAATTGATGAGCAACCTGAATTACGTGTAGCATCACAAAGTTTGCCACCACTGAAAATTTGGAAAGAGAAAAATCCACTTGGCTACGCTCGACTAACCCATGTTCGGGGGGCTTTAATTGATTTATCTGAGCAATTGCAAATTCCAACTGAAAATCTAGTTACACCAGAATTTATTAAACGTATCTGTTGGCAGGAGCCACCACTTATTGCAAGTGAGTATGAGGATTTTGTGAACACAGAGTTAGTTCGCTTAGGTGCTAGGCCTTGGCAGGTAGAACAGGTAGCTCATTTAGTCGCGGCTAATCTTGGAGCAACTGAGCCGTTAGTAATCCCAGATCCAGTAGAGGCTGAGAGCCAAAACTCAACAGAGGAGATTGCTTAAAAACCCTGGACCTATCATCACTATCCAATTTCTCTACTGGCGAGTAACCTACTCTCATAACGGCAGATCAATAGCTAGGGGTAGATATGAGCAAAACCGCAACAGCCAAAACAAATGTGGTCTTAGTAGATGCAGTGCGAACCCCATTTGGAAAAGCAGGCTCACTTTATGCTCAAACTAGAGCAGATGACATTATGGTTCGTTGCATTCGCGGGCTATTAGAGCGAAATCCAAATCTACCGCTTGATCAAATTGATGATGTTGCAATTGCTGCCGCTACACAAACTGGTGACCAAGGAATGAATATTGGTCGATCAGTTTCAATTTTGGCTGGTATTCCAAAAACTGTTCCTGGTTACTCAATTGATAGATGGTGCGCTGGTGCGCTTACAGCAGTTACCACAATTGCTGGTGGCATAAATATGGGTGCTTATGATTTAGCAATTGCTGGTGGCGTGGAACATATGGGAAATCATCCAATGGGTGATGGCATAGATCCAAACCCTCGTTACTTAGCTGAAAAGATTGTCGATACCGATGCTCTGCAAATGGGTATGACAGCTGAAAGATTACATGACAAGTTTCCACAACTAACTAAAGAGCGGGCTGACAAGTATGCATTAGCCTCTCAACAAAAAACTGCAGCAGCATATGCTGCTAATAAAATTCAGCCAGATTTAATTCCAGTTGCAACTAGAAATGTTGAGCTGGGATGGGGCATTGCAACAGTCGATGAACCACCACGTCCACAAACAACATTAGAGGCATTATCTGCACTTAAAACTCCATTTCGACCAGCAGGACGAGTAACAGCCGGAAATGCTGCGGGATTAAATGATGGTGCTACAGCTGCCATTTTGGCTTCAGAAGAAAAAGCAAAAGAGTTAAATCTAACCATCAAAGCAAAGATGGTCTCCTTTGCCTTTGCAGGTGTTGAACCTGAGATTATGGGTTATGGACCAGTTCCAAGCACTATCAAAGCTCTTAAAAAAGCAGGTTTAGATATCGCTGACATTGGATTATTTGAAGTTAATGAGGCATTTGCAATTCAAGTTCTCGCATTTTTAGATCATTTTGGAATTGCCGATGATGATAAGCGGGTAAATATCTATGGTGGTGCGATTGCCGTCGGTCATCCCCTTGCCTCATCTGGTGTTCGCTTAATCCTTAACCTTGCAAATGGCTTTAAAGAAAATCCAGATGTTCGATATGGAATCACAACAATGTGTATTGGTTTAGGTATGGGCGGCACCATTATCTGGGAAAACCCAAATTTCAAAGGAAGTAAATAATGTCTGAAGTCTTAGCTGGAGCACCTGATGAGGTTGTAACAAATGCAATTGTGCAGATGGTTTCACTTAATCCATTTGGCCATACTGGTAACTTAGCTTTAATCACCTTAGATAACGGTGCAGACCACAACCGCCCAAATACATTTGGGCCAGCATCTCTTGCAGCACTTTCTAATGCAATAGATGAGGCACAAAACTCAGATGCAGTAGCAATTGCCGTAACAGGTAAGCCATTTATATTTGCTGCTGGTGCTGATCTTTCTGCTATGAGCTTTTTAAAGGATAAATCACAAGCAATTGCAATTGGAGATCTTGGCCATGAAGTCTTTCTTAAACTTCATGAGAGCAAGAAACCAACATTTGCATTTATTAATGGTTTAGCACTAGGTGGTGGATTAGAGGTGGGGCTTAACTGTCACTATCGCACCTTGGCATCAACCGCATTTACGGCATTACCAGAGTGCTTCTTAGGATTGGTTCCAGGCTGGGGTGGGGCAACATTATTACCAAAATTGGTAGGGCCAGAGAACGCTGTTCAAGTAATTATTGTCAATGCCCTTAACAACAACACAATGATGAAATCTAAGGATGCACTATCACTTGGTGTGGTTGATGCTGTGTATGAACCATCTGATTTTCTAGAGAACTCCGTAAGATTTGCCGCAAATATCTTGAGCGGAAAAACTAAAATAGAGCGAAAAGATTTCAGTAAGGATTCTGCTGGATTTGAAAAGGCAATTGCAACTGGTAAAGCTGCAGTGGCAAAGAAATATAGTGGGGCACAGATTGCATCACCGCTGGCCGCTTTGGAGCTAATTAAGTCAGCGCAAAGTAACTCTGTAAGGGATGGCTTTGCAGCTGAAACCAAGGTTTTAGCTGATCTAGTAATGAGTGATTCTCTGCGAGCATCTTTGTACTCCTTTAACTTAATTCAGAAAAAGCGTAAAAAGGTTGAAGGAGCTCCTAAACCTGCCTTGGCTAGAAAGGTCACAAGGGTTGGCGTAGTTGGCGCTGGCTTAATGGCCTCCCAACTTGCCCTGCTCATGCTTAGGAATCTAAAAGTTCCAGTAGTCATTACCGATATCGATCAGGAAAGAGTTGATAAAGGTTTAGCCTGGATTAAATCTGAAATTCAAAAACTTATAGATAAAAAGCGCATAAGCAGTGAAGCCGCAGCTCGATTACTTTCTAACATATCAGGCTCAGTCGATAAGAAAGTGTTTGCTAACTGTGATTTTGTTATCGAGGCAATCTTTGAAGAGTTAGCTTTAAAGCAAAAGTTGTTTAAGGAGCTTGAAGCGATCATTACCCCTGAGTGTGTATTGGCAACAAACACCTCATCGCTTTCAGTTGAAGCTATGAGTGAGGGATTAAAAAATCCAGAGCGAGTGGTTGGGTTTCACTTCTTTAATCCAGTCGCAGTAATGCCACTTCTTGAGGTGGCTCGAACTACTAAAACCGATGATGCCACAACTGCAACTGCAATAAATGTTGGTAAAGAGTTGAAGAAGACAATGGTTATCGTTAAGGATGCACCAGCATTTGTAGTCAATCGTTTGCTAACTAGATTTATGGGTGAGGTTACTGATGCAATTGATGAAGGAACCCCTTACGAGGTAGCCGATGCTGCTATGGCGCCACTTGGCTTTCCAATGTCATCACTTGAATTGCTTGGCCTAGTAGGTCCAGGCGTGGCATTGCATGTGTCAGAGACTTTAAATAAGAATTTAGGACCTCGTTATAAAGTGTCGCCAACTATGCAACGCTTTGTAAAAGAGGGTGTTAAAACTTTCTACGTAAAAGATGCAAATGGAGTAAATACTGTAAATCCAGCTGCGTTGGCAGCTCTACAACAAGGAAACTCACCATCAACCGCTGATCAGGTTAGAAAACGTGCATTAGATGCATTAGCAATTGAAGCAAAGATGATGCTTGATGAAGGTGTGGTCGCTACTCCACAAGAGATCGATATTTGCATGTTACTTGGCTCTGGTTGGCCAATGCACTTAGGTGGCATCTTGCCTTATCTAGATAGAGAAGGAATTAGCGAAGCGGTTTGCGGCGTTCGCTTTCATCCAAAGGGAGTGGCATCGCTTCCTTAGTATCAACTGCAAACTCACTGCTGTTCCAAGATACTAAGGATCGCGTGATGCTTTGCACTGTTATGCCAAGATCTTCCAGAATATCTGCTCGCTTTGCGTGTTCTAAGAATGTAAGAGGCAATCCAATTGAATGAACTGGAACATTCAATTGCTCCTCTCTAAACAACTCAGAGATCGTGCTTGCAATACCACCATGCTTAATTCCATCCTCTAGGACCACTACATTCTTATAACGCTGCGCCATTGTTATCAAAGCCTTAGGTAGCGGCTTGACCCACCTTGGATCAATTACCGTAACACCCACACCTTCACGATAAGCCTGAGCAGCAGACTCAACAGCTATTGAAGCAAAAGCTCCTATGCTAATTAGAAGTACATCTGCGCTCTCGCCACGGTACAAGACATCAATTCCATCACGCCGTTCAAATGCTGGAATATCTGGGTTTATTACTCCTTTTGGAAATCTAATTAATGAAGGTGCATCGGAGATATTTAATGACTCACGTAATGTTTCTTTAAGTCTTTCACCATCCCGTGGTGCGGCAACATGCAGAGTTGGAACGATGCCAGTTAAGGCTAAATCCCACATGCCATTGTGTGAAGGTCCATCATCGCCGGTAACACCTGCCCGATCTAATACAAATGTAACTCCAGCTTTATGTAAAGCAACATCAAGCAATAATTGATCAAATGCTCGATTTAAAAAGGTTGAATAAACAGCGACTACCGGGTGTAATCCAGCAAATGCCATTCCAGCAGCAGCGGTGGTGGCATGTTGTTCTGCAATACCAACATCAAAGGTGCGATCTGGATAGGCTTTTTCAAATTTATCCAATCCCGTTGGCCCCATCATTGCTGCAGTAATTGCAACTACATCACTTCGCTCTGCACCAATCTTGACTAGCTCATCAGAGAAAACACTTGTCCAACTCTTACCGCTCTTGCTTAACGGCTGACCAGTCTCTGCATCGACCACACCAACTGCATGAAACTTCTCAGCTTGGTCATTAACCGCTGGTGCATGTCCCCTACCTTTTTCAGTTATGACATGTACTAAAACTGGCTGTCCAAAATCTTTCGCAATTTTTAAGCTTTTTTCCATTGCCCCAACATCATGGCCATCGATAGGCCCCAAATACTTTAAGCCTAAATCCTCAAACATGCCTTGTGGGGCGACAATATCTTTAATACCTTTTTTAACGCCATGCAAAGTTTCATAAATTGGATGACCTACTACCGGCGTTCTCTCTAGTACACCCTTGCCCCAATCAAGAAACTTCTCATATCCACTTGTTGCCCTAAGAGTAGAAAGATAAGTAGCTAAGCCACCAATAGTTGGCGAGTAGGATCGTTCATTATCATTTACAATGATTACTAATCTTTCATTTTTGCTAGTTGAGATGTTATTCAAAGCCTCCCAGCTCATGCCACCTGTTAGTGCGCCATCGCCAACTACACAAACAACTACCCGATCCTTTTGACCTGTAAGAGAAAAACCTTTAGCAATACCATCACTCCAAGAAAGAGCTGTCGAGGCATGAGAGTTTTCAACTACATCATGTTCACTCTCACTACGATTTGGATAACCAGCTAAACCACCCCGCTGGCGCAACTTATCAAATCCAGCAATTCTTCCGGTTAAAAGTTTATGAACATAACTTTGATGTCCGGTGTCAAAAACTACAACATCCTTTGGTGAATCAAAGGTTCGATGAATAGCAATTGTTAACTCAACAACACCTAAATTTGGCCCTAAGTGACCACCTGACTTTGAAACTTGTTCAATCAAAAAACTTCTAATCTCACTTGCTAGTTGAGTAACTTCATCATTACTTAAGCGTTTAACATCAGCAGGAGACTTAATCTGTTTGAGCATGCTCATAGTTTAAAGGCTATTTCGCAGGAATGCGATTTACTTCGGCAGTAATGAACGTAACACGTATTGCATGATTCCGCCGTGACGGTAGTAATCAGCCTCACCTGGTGTATCAATTCTAAGTTTGGCCTTAAATTTCTTTTCGCCAGCCACTACCTCAACCTCTTTTGGCGTAACGCCTTCATTTAGTTTTTCTACACCAGAGATTGAAAATACTTCGGTGCCATCAAGACCAAGTGATGCAGCATTTTGGCCATCAAGGAATTGAAGTGGCAGTACACCCATGCCAATTAAATTTGATCGGTGAATTCTTTCAAAAGATTCTGCAATTACAGCTCGAACGCCTAGTAGAGCAGTTCCTTTTGCCGCCCAATCTCTAGATGAGCCAGAGCCATACTCCTTACCCGCCAAAATAACCAATGGAACACCGGCCTTAATGTATGCAGTTGAAGCTTCATAAATTGTTGTTTGCTCACCATTTGCTAAGAAGTTTTTAGTAAAGCCACCCTCTACGCCATTTAGAAGTAAATTCTTTAAGCGAATATTTGCAAATGTTCCTCTAATCATTACCTCATGATTACCTCGACGTGAACCATAAGAATTAAAATCTGCTCTTTCAATCCCATGTTCAGCCAAATACTTTCCTGCAGGTGAATCCGCTTTAATATTTCCTGCCGGTGAAATGTGATCAGTTGTTACTGAATCTCCCAGCACCGCTAAAACTCTTGCACCAGAGATATCCGTTACTGGAATTGGATCTCTAGGCATTCCTTCAAAGTATGGCGGCTTTCTTACATAAGTTGATTTCAAATCCCATTCAAAGGTTTTCCCGGTCGGTGTATCCAACGACTTCCACCGCTTATCTCCTTCAAACACAGATGCATAATCTTTTGTAAACATATCTGATGAAATAGATGAAGCAATAACTGAATCGATCTCCTCAGTAGTTGGCCAAATATCCTTTAGAAAAACTGGATTTCCATCACTACCAATTCCAATTGGATCCTTCTGAAAATCATGATTCATGGATCCAGTTAATGCATAGGCAACTACTAATGGTGGCGAGGCTAAGTAGTTCATCTTTACATCGGGCGAGATTCTCCCCTCAAAATTGCGATTTCCAGAAAGCACAGCTGAAACAGCTAAATCATTCTCGTTAATGGCTTTACTGATCTCAACTGGAAGTGGGCCGGAATTTCCAATGCAGGTAACGCAGCCATATCCAACTAGATTAAAACCTAACTTATCCATATAGGTAGTTAACCCAGCACGATCGTAGTAATCAGTTACTACCTTTGATCCAGGTGCCAAAGTAGTTTTTACCCAAGGCTTGCTAGTTAAACCCTTTTCAACCGCCTTTTTAGCTAATAATGCAGCCCCGATCATCACTGAAGGATTTGATGTATTGGTACAAGAAGTTATGGAGGCAATTACAACATCACCATTGGAGACTGTAGTTGCTTTTCCATTTACCTTAACATCAATCTTATTCTTATTGGTTTTCTCACTAAAGTAAGTAGGTGCTACCTCTAAATATGAACTCTTTGCATTATTTAATGAGATGCGATCTTGTGGTCGCTTAGGTCCAGCAATGGAAGGAACAACTGTCGATAGATCTAATTCAAGTTTTTCAGAAAATCTAGGTGATGCAGATGGATCATGCCAAAGACCATTTACTTTTGCATATCGCTCCACTAACTCTAATTGTTCAGCAGATCTACCTGTGAGTTTTAGGTATTTAATTGTCTCTTCATCAATCGGAAAGATTGCGCAAGTAGATCCATACTCTGGCGACATATTACCTATCGTTGCTCGATTTGCCATTGGAAGAGCAGATACGCCAGGTCCATAAAATTCAACAAATTTCCCAACAACACCATGTTTTCTCAGCATCTGAGTAATGGTTAGTACAAGATCGGTTGCAGTGGTTCCGGTTGGTAATTTTCCATTTAACTTAAAGCCGACGACTTTAGGGATCAACATGGAAACTGGCTGACCAAGCAATGCCGCCTCTGCTTCGATTCCGCCAACTCCCCAACCTAAAACTCCCAAACCATTAACCATGGTGGTGTGTGAATCAGTTCCAACTACTGTATCTGGGTAGGCTCTTAGCACTCCATCAACCTTGCGACTCATTACGACCCGAGCTAAGTACTCAATATTTACTTGGTGAACAATTCCAGTACCTGGTGGCACAACTTTAAATTCATCAAATGCAGTCTGGCCCCACCTTAAGAAGCGGTACCTTTCTTTATTTCGCTGATATTCAATATCAACATTTTGTTCAAATGAATCTTTAGTACCAAATAAATCAGCAATAACGGAGTGATCAATTACCAATTCAGCTGGTGAAAGTGGATTAACCCGAGATGGATCACCGCCTAGTTCTGCGATTGCCTCTCGCATAGTTGCCAAATCGACAATACAAGGAACGCCGGTAAAGTCCTGCATGATTACACGCGCTGGCGTAAATTGAATCTCAGTATCTGGCTCGACCGCTGGATCCCAATTGGCTAATTTCTTAATCTGCTCAGCCGTAATATTTGCGCCATCTTCGGTGCGAAGTAAATTCTCCAATAAAATTTTCAAGCTAAAAGGTAGATCTTTTGCCTCTTCAAACCCTGTGATATCAAAAATCTCGTAGCTTTTTCCAGCTACCTCCAGTGTGGTTTTGGACTTAAATGAGTTCTTACTCAACGCCCCACACCTCTTTCTTGTGTAATTCTAACCTAATCCTATCTGTTTGCCGGTGAAAATCCAGCCACGCACTCAATGTGCTGGGTCATGGGAAAAAGATCAAAGGCTTCAATGTGATCCAACTTATAACCAGAATCTATCAATATTTTTGCATCACGTGCCAAAGCTGCTGGATCACAAGCTACGTAAACTATTTTTCGGGGCTTGAACTTAATCATCTGCTTAAGTGCTATTTCTCCAGCACCTGTTCTAGGTGGATCTAACAAAATCAAATCTGCTTTTTTAACAACTGGCAACTGCTGTGCAACTAAACCTTGCAGAATTTTAATATTTTCTTTACCAGAAAAAATTCTGCGGGCGTCAGCGATAGCAGTTTTATCGCTCTCGATTAAGGTAACAAATCCTCGTTCACCAACCTCTTTAAGCAATGCAGCTGCAAATAATCCAACTCCAGAGTAAAGATCTAGAACATGATCACCAGGTTTGGCCCCAATTTGAAGTAGGGCGGCCTTCACCAATTCAACAGGTGCAGCTTTATGACTTTGCCAAAAAGCAGAAGGTGAAATTTTTAGTGAGTTAGGGCCTACCTGTTCCACAAGTTGGGTTGGACCACTAATACTTCGACCAGATCTAGTAATCGAAACTTCGTTGGTACTTGAAACAGCGACTTCAACTCTAGGGTCTGACTTCCACTCTCTAGTGGCTAATTCAGTTACATTCATCCGCAAATCTGCGATTAAACAATCCTTAATCTCCACAACTTCGTTACTGCGAGCTCCATATAATCCAATTCGACCATTTCCTGAGACAGCAAAATCCATTCGTGTGCGCCAATGTAATCCATCAGCAGGTTCAACAGCTTTTACATCCAACTCATAGCCAAGGGCAGTCAGATCAATTTTTCCAATTCTTAAAAATTGTTCTTTAACGATCTGCGACTTAAATTTTCGCTGTGTAAGCAAATTGATATGCTGAAAATCGCATCCACCACAACTACCAGCGTATTCGCACGGTGGTTGAACGCGATCTGGACTGGCTTGAACTACTTCAACAACATCAGCATGTGCAATTTTTGAGCTAACAGAGGTAATTTTTATGTTTGCAATTTCATTGGTGATTGCATGTCTAACAAAAATAACTTGTCCGTTATATCTTGCAACAAAATGTCCACCATGTGCGACTGGGCCAATCTCAACCTGGACAACTTGACCTACTTTTAACCGCTCCTGAGCGTTTGATTCCATAGAGCGGAGCCTATGGGTGTAAGTTGTGCTTTGTGCACGTAGTAATAATGGGTTGCGGTCGAGTCGGTTCCACCCTTGCGGTTGATCTTGAAAAATCTGGCCATACTGTGGCGGTAATTGATCAAAATCGAGAAGCATTTCGACGCTTAGGGGCGAACTTCAACGGGCGGACTGTAGCTGGCGTAGGTTTTGATCGAGACACACTTTTAGAGGCTGGTATCGAAAAGGCTGATGCATTTGCAGCAGTATCAAATGGTGATAACTCAAATATTTTAGCTGCCAGAGTAGCCAGGGAAACTTTTGGAGTTAAAAATGTTGTCGCTCGTATTTATGATCCAGGTCGTGCAGAGATCTACCAACGTTTAGGAATTCCAACAGTTGCAACTGTGCTTTGGACGACAGATCAAATCATGCGTCGACTGACTCCAGATGGTGCAAAATCTGAATGGCGTGATGCAACTGGAACTGTGCAATTAGTCGAGGTTAGTCTGCATAAAGATTGGTATGGCGAATCCGTATTGCTAATTGAAAAAAATACAGAAGCAAGAGTGGCATTTATTACTAGATTAGGTGAAGCCGTGCTGCCTAATGAGCACACAGTTTTGCAAGAAGGTGATTTAGTGCATCTACTAATCAATGAAAAACAAGTTTCACAAGTTGAAAAGACCTTAGCTAAATCTCCGGCAGGTGCATAATGAGAATTGCTATTGCAGGTGCTGGAAATGTAGGTAGAGCGATTGCTCGCGAACTACTAGGAAATGGTCATCAAGTTCTGTTAATTGATAAGGATCCAAAAGCTTTGAAAATGGACTCAGTACCAAGTGCTGAGTGGTTACTTGCTGATGCTTGCGAGATCGCTGCCCTAGATCAAGCTAAATTAGATGGCTGCCAAGTATTGGTTGCAGCAACTGGAGATGACAAAGTTAATTTGGTTGCCTCACTACTTGGAAAGACTGAATATGGTGTGCCAAGAGTTGTCGCAAGGGTTAATCACCCAAAAAATGAGTGGATGTTTGACGCTTCCTGGGGTGTTGATGTTGCAGTTTCGACGCCACGAATTATCTCAGCATTAGTTGAGGAGGCGGTAAGTGTTGGTGATGTTGTTCGACTGTTTTCAATTCGAAAAGGCGAGGCAAACTTAGTTGAAATAACTCTGCCTGACAACGCCGTCTGTTGCGGTAAAACTGTTGGAGAGGTTGAACTACCTGAAGATGCCAGCATTGCTGCCATTGTCCGAGATGGTCATGTGATTTCACCAAAAGATCATGATGTATTTGCAGCCGGTGATGAATTGATTTTTGTTGCTTCAGCAAAAGCTGAAGAGTTACTAAAGGCTTGTTTTATCTAATTTATTTTAGTTGTTGGTGTTTTTCTAAGGATTTGCCAAGTGCCCCATGCAGTCAATATAAATAATGGATAACCCATAATTAACCTGGCAGTGCCAAGAGCGTTGACATTTCCACTGACATAAAGTGGATATTGAACTACCAATCTTGCAGTGAACATTGCCACCCAAAGCCAGCCTGCTCTGACATATGCTCGTAATCTTGCTGGATCTTTTCGCCACATTAAGTTTTCGCCCAAAATTGGACCTAGTAATACTCCCAAAATTGGCCACCTGACCAAATTTGTTACCGTGTACAAAAGTGCATACCCAGCATTTATCCATAATCCTGGTAAATAAAAATCTGCTGCATTTCCACTGCGGCGAGAAATTAGCGCACAAATTCCAACACCGACTAGCCCAGAGAAGGCATGCTGCAATGTTTCTCGTTTTACTAATCGCAGCAGAGTTAAAACAATTGAGAGCGAGACTGCGGCGTATATAGATGTATCGATGTTTTGATCCGAAAGATTGAAAACGATTAAGAAGACCAGAGAAGGAAGCCCTGAGTCAATTAAACCTTTTTTACCACCTAAGGCATTTACTACCTTGTCTTTATCAGCACTATCCCCCTGAGCACTCATTTGCCTGTTGATCCAAATCCATCAGATGATCTTTCAGATCCGGGCAAATCCTCAACCTCAACAAATTGTGCACGCTCAACTTTTTGAATCACCAGTTGCGCAATTCGATCTCCCTTTTTAAAGGAAACTGATTGAGTTAAGTCATGATTGATCAAAATAACTTGCAACTCACCACGATATCCCGCATCAACAGTCCCAGGAGTATTCACCATTGATATTCCATGCTTAATAGCCAAACCAGATCTTGGGTGCACTAATGCAACATAGCCATTAGGAAGTGCGATACTGATTCCAGTGGGAACTAGCATTCGCTCACCTGGCTTTATGGTGAAATCAATTCGAGTAGCTAAATCAGCACCTGCATCACCAGCCTTTGCATAGGATGGAAGTGGCACGCTTTTATCCAACCTCTTTATTAAGACATCCATTATGGGTTTATATCAAAATCTGGATCAACAAATGCCATTAATTCTGGGTGTTCAACTAAGTGATCCTTGTATTGCTCCGTTAAATTCTTAATAAAGTGCTCCATAGGTACTGCGATAAACAAAGCTGATGCTTTTACTGCAATTTCTCCTGTTGGTGAATCCAATCTGCCTTCAGCTTGGGTGTAGATCTTTCGCCCAGCTTGCCCAGTAATTTTTGCATCAATATATAGGGTGCGACCCATAGGAACTGGCAGCAGAAAATCGGTCTCTAATCTGCCCGTTACCGCCGGAGTTCTGATTAGCCACATTAATTTTCCAAGTGCTTCATCAAAGGCAAGAGAAAGCAATCCGCCATGGGCTAACCCAGGTGCTCCTTGATGATTTTCCGTGACAGTAAAGTTGGCAGTTAAATCTAATCCATTTCCAGCCTTAGCAACTAAGTGCAATCCAGCTTTATGTAATTCTCCACAACCAAAACAGTAACCAAAGTGAGATGGAATCTGAGAACCAATTTCTGGTGCCTTGGGATGTCTCACCGGCATTACCGCATCATCTGGTGGAGTGGTGGATGCAATACGTGCCATGGGTCAAGCGTATCCTTTATGCCATGGCTAGATCTAATTCTAAATCTGAGTTTGCTGAGCGAATAGTTTGGCCAATTTGGTTATGGCTGTTTCTAGCAATGATCGTTGGATCGATTTATTTAACTTTCTGGGCACCCTTTGGCCACCTGACTGCAATCATAATTACCGCTGTGATCACTGGGGCATTGGTTTATAGCAACTATAAATTCGCATTAGAGACGGTGCTGATTAATGGCTGGCTGTATGTAGGCAATGCAAAAATTGAAAGTAAGTACCTAAAGAAAGCCACACCTTTAAATAAGGCAGATTTCTTAAAGCTTCGTGGCCGTGATGCAGATCCTGCGGCATTTAATGGGACACGATTTTGGGTATCAACTGGAGTTAAGGTTGAGATTAATGATAAAAAAGATCCAACACCTTACTGGTTAATTTCAAGCAGAAAAGCGAAATTGTTAGCTAGTAAATTAAATTAATCACAATCTCGACAGACAGCCTTTGGACCTTCCCCACGTGCGCGCTGACCGATATGTTTAACCAAGAAACAACGGCTACAAGTAAACTCATCCTCTTGTTTAGGAACTACCTTTACAGTCAACTCTTCGCCAGATAAATCTGCTCCTGGCAACTCTAGATTCTCTGCCGCCTCTGCTTCATCAATATCTACCTGTCCAGATTGTGCATCAGCACGACGAGCCTTTAACTCTTCTAGCGATTCTTCATGTAACTCTTCATCGGTTTTTCTGGGGGTGTCATAATCTGTAGCCATCATCCACCTCCTTTAAAATTTTAAGTAAATCTTTCTTCATTCTCTTTGGTGTAGCTATTACCCCAACTGGGCGGATAATCCCCTATTGGAGATAGATGTACCTAATCAACGCTAGGCGTGTCGGGATTATTCCTGATTAAGTTGCTTGGTTCGACGCTCAGCCTGCTCAAGCCGCCACTTAGCAATCTGTCCATGGTTTCCTGAGAGCAAAACCTCTGGCACATCCAGCCCTCGCCAATTAGCAGGCTTTGTGTAATTTGGATACTCAACCAAAATCAATTCATCGGATGAGATGGAGTGTGACTCCTCCTTTAATGATTCAGGATTTCCAAGAACTCCTGGAATTAATCGGGTGCTCGCTTCAATGATTACCATCGCTGCAACCTCACCACCACCTAGTACATAATCACCAATTGAAACTTCATGAACGGTAAAGTTACTTTTGCTTGCGTAATACTGGCCAACCCTGGCATCAATTCCTTCATATCTGCCACAGGCAAAAACTAGATGCGATTTCTTAGAAAACTCCATTGCCATCTTTTGATTAAACTTCTTTCCAGCCGGGGTCAAAATAATTAGATCAACCTGATCTTTGTCATTTGTGATCTCATCAATCGCCTTGCCCCATGGTTCAGGTGACATAACCATCCCAGCGCCCCCACCATATGGGGTGTCATCTACGGAATGATGGACATCATTAGTTTGATCCCTCAAATCATGGATAGATATCTTTATTAATGATCTCTCCTGCGCCTTACCAAGTAAGGATAGATTTAATGGTGTCAAGTAATCGGGAAAGATTGAGATTAGATCAATTTGTAACATCTAATAACCCTTCCGGTGGATTTACTACAATTTTTTTATCTAAAATATTAATGCTGATAATAATCTGCTTTACCATTGGAATTAGCACTTCGATACCATTTTTATCAACTGATAACAGATCCTGGCCAGGTAGCTTTACTACCTCTTTTACCTCTCCAATTAACTCATTGTTTTGCAGATAAACCTGGCAACCAATTAATTGTTGATAGTGATACTCACCTGGCGCGAGCCCTGACAAATCAACTTCGGATGAGATTGATTGATCACGTAAGCCTTCAATTTGATTACGATCATTAAATCCTTCAAATCCAAGTAAGAGTATCTGGTTATGCCAACGTGATGATTTAATGATTAATTCTCTACCTGAATCTAGGATTAATTTGTTTCCAACTTTAAATCTTGAATCTGGCTCATCGGTTTGAACCTCTATTGTTGCTTCACCCAGAATTCCATGTGCGCGGCCAATGCGACCTACGACAAGATGCAAATTAACGGACCTCGTCAGCCTCGATTAGATCTACTCGCACTGAACGGCCAGCGAGCGCACTAATAACTGTGCGAAGTGCTTTAGCAGTCCGACCATTTCGGCCAATCACCTTGCCAATATCCTCAGGGTGCACTCTTACCTCAAGTGTTGTGCCACCACGTGAACTTTTCTCAGTGATAACTACCTCTTGAGGGTTATCAACAATTCCTTTTACTAAATGCTCTAGCGCTTCATCAATCATTAATTACTCTTTTTTACTCTCATCAGATGAAAGCTCTGGTGCCTCCGGAGCAACCTCAGCTACCGCTTCGGCAACTGGCGCAGCCTGCGCAACTTCCTCTGCTGCTGGCGCTGCCTCTTCAACTACTGGAACTGCAACTTTTTTGGAGACAACTGGCGGTACATACTCTGGCTCGACAATGATTTCACCATCTGCGCCACGACGCTCTTTAATCTTTGTTGCCTTACCAGTTAACTTACGTAGGTAGTAAAGCTTTGCACGACGGGCAGAGCCATGTCGAACAATTTCAATTCTTTCAATTACTGGAGTGTGTACTGGGAAGGTTCGCTCAACACCAACACCGTAAGAAATCTTACGAATGGTAAATGATTCACGGATTCCTGAACCAGATCTAGCAATAACTACACCTTGGAAAATCTGAATACGGCTCTTGGTACCTTCAATAACTCGAACATGAACCTTTAGTTCATCACCAGAACGAAATGATGGGATGTCCTGACGGAGTGAGGCGGCATCAACAGCATCTAACACGTTCATTATTTTGTCCTAATCGTTAAATTTTATGGTCAATCAATTATTTTCCAATGAGGGCACATCCTGCCACAGCAGGGGTGATTAGATCAATTTGAGATCAAATTAAGGGTAAAAGCTGAGCATGTAGGGCCGGTCCGGCACAGATGACCAGTTGAGAACTTGGCGCACCACCTGCCGGTCCAGAGAGAACCGCACCTGCTTCGGTAGCAATTAATCCACCCGCAGCATGATCCCACTCCTTAAGTGATGCTTCAAAATATCCATCTAATGCGCCCATCGCAACATAACAAAGATCAACAGCAGCTGCGCCATTTCTTCTTAAATCTCTAATCTTTGGCAAAAGTTTTGCCATGGTATCGCCTTGGCTAATTCTTAAATTTAAATCATAGGCAAATCCAGTTGCCAGCAACGCCTTACTCAGATCAACTGGGTCATTGCACTTAATTTTCTCACCATTATAAAAAGCACCATTACCTTTAGCTGCGCTCCAAAATCCGTTAATACTTGGGGCAAAAACTACTCCCGCTAAAACGCCATCTTTATCTTTAACAGCTACTGAAACATTCCAACCAGGTAGACCATATAGGTAATTAACTGTGCCATCTAGTGGATCAATTACCCAGGTGATTCCAGATTTACTCTCTTTGCTAGCACCCTCTTCGGCGATGATTCCATCATCTGGTCTGACCTTTAAAATTTGGCTAACAATTATTTGTTCTGCTTGTTGGTCCATCTGAGTTGCAAAATCAACTGCGGAACTTTTCTCAGTAAAGGTAAAGGTCGCTGGTCGGTTCATTAGATGCGCACCGGCCGCCTTTGCCACCGATTCAGCAAGTTTTAATAACTCTAGGCTCACCAGGTTATCTAAGCATGAAAAGCCAAGAGCTGAGCGTGTGTGGCAGATTTATCTCTCCGATTAATTGTGGCAATCTACTCTCATGAATGAACCAACTGATCTGCGGTTAACCGGTAAATCTGCCGATGGCACCGAACTAGAGTTGGTTGATCAAATTGGAAATCACTACTCGCTTCGAATCTCCGACACATTACGTGCCACAGTAAATCAACCAAGACTGTCTGCGGTTTCAAGTTATGAAGAGGTAGTTAGCACAACTGTTAAAGAGGTACAGGCGAGATTACGTGGGGGCGAATCAATTGATTCCATCTCTCGCACTACAGATTGGTCGGTAGAAAAAATTGAGAATTACGCAGGTCCAATACTTCAGGAGCGGGCATTTATTATTTCTCAAGCCCTGGCTACCCAAATTCGCCGCGAACCCCATGCGCCATATTTAGAGACAGCGGTTGCAAATCAATTAGCACCACGTGGTGTTGATATGAATTCCATTGAGTGGAACACCCATCGCCTGCCAGATGGAAATTGGGAGTTAACTCTTTACTATCCACTTCGTGATGGTTCACCAAGTGAGGCCAAGGGTGAGGCGGTCTGGTTATTTAACTTAGGGCGTCGAGCACTTTCAGCTCATGATGATGGTGCTAGATGGATCGGTGGTGAGGCAAAACCAAAGGCACCTACTCAAACTTTTGGAACCATTCCACAAACTGAAGCACCACGATTGGTTTCAATCAAAGAGGATGTTGCACCTTATTCGCCAACTCCATTGAGTGCTGTTGATGAGGTAGATGAGGATGCCAAGAAGGATGGCGTAACTAGAAGAATTAAAATTCCCTCTTGGGATGACATTATGTTTGGTAAAAAGGATGAGGACTAACCAAGCAACAGCGGTATTGCAACCTCAGTTTTAGTTACCCCGCCATGATGGCCCACCATCGAGCTCTCCTCACGAACTCTGGCTGGATCGATCAGGATTAAATCACCTGACGCAATTGCAATTAAATCTCCCATTCGCTCAAATGAATCTTCAGAGACAACCTCGCCAAATAATCCAGATTTGATTGCATCTTGCTTACTTAATACCTGCGCCTTTCCACTCAATTGCTCCTGCCATAACGCGATAGTTTCACTCTCCGCTCCCTCTTTTATGTAGATATGACGAGCTCGCGGTTCACCACCAATCAAAGTGACATTATCAAGTAGATCATTATCCTGACCTAAAATTATTTGCGAAGTGCTGTTTACCATTCCATGATCTGAGGTGATCCAAACTCTACTTCCGGCTGGAACACTGGCCTTAACCTTGCTTATGAAATCACAAATTTGCCCAAGAGCGGTGAGCCATTTATCTGAACCAACCCCGTCACTATGCCCTGCTGAATCTAAAGTGTTCAGGTATGTGTAAACAAATGATGGTTGTGGTTTTAATGCCGCACTTACAGCAAGCACCATCTCATCAATGGCATTAGCACCAACATACTTTGCGCCACGTAGTGCAGCTTGGGTAAAACCACTTCCCTCATATCGTTTTGCTGCAACATGAGTTACTGAGACACCAGATTGACTTGCTCGCTCAAATAAAGTTGGCACCTTTTGCCACATTACAGGATCAACACGTTCATCCCATTTAAGAGCATTTAACAAACGATTATCACTTCTTGGTACTCGCACTGTGTAACCAAGCATTCCATGGACACCAGGTAAAACCCCTGTGCCTAAGGTAGAAAGGCTGGTTGCAGTCGTTGAGGGAAAGTTTGCAGATAAGTTGTTTACTTGTTTTATATCTGAAAAAATCTCAAATTGATCACCATATCTATCAACAGCATCCTGACCTAAGCCATCAATTAAAATCAAACACTCGCGCTTTTCAGACTGACCTAATGAAAGGGTATCTACCGTATTTACTACTGATAATGTATTGAAAATTGAGTTTGTCAGATCAGATAAACCAAATGTTTTATTGCTCAATTGGGGAAGTTCTCCATATAAAACTCTAGTGGAGCAATTGTTGCAAAAAATCTATTGAGCATGCCTAAAGATTAGCATTTTGCTAATTCATCGATGAATCTGGCTTGTCGGTCGCAACAAATCACTGCTTCTATTGGCAAGATACGCTCTATGGCCAAAACACCAAAGGTAGTTGCACCGAAAGCGGGAGAAAACCCCGGCCGCATTATTGATATCGATGTTGCCTCGGAGATGTCGGAGTCATTCCTAGAGTATGCCTATTCAGTTATTTACTCTCGTGCACTTCCTGATGCTCGAGATGGATTAAAACCAGTACAGCGAAGAATTTTGCACCAGATGAATGAGATGGGATTAAGGCCAGATAAAGGTCATGTTAAGTGTGCCAGAGTTGTTGGCGATGTGATGGGAAAGCTTCACCCTCATGGTGATGGAGCTATCTACGATGCCATGGTGAGAATGGCGCAAAGTTTTTCTATGCGCTTGCCACTAATTGATGGTCACGGAAATTTTGGCTCTCTAGATTCTGGTCCTGCAGCGATGCGTTACACCGAATCTCGACTCGCTCCATCGGCAATGATGATGGTGGATGAATCTGATGAGGACACAGTTGATTTTGGCTCAAATTATGATGGTCAAATTCTTGAGCCACAGGTTCTTCCCGCTGCATTTCCTAATTTATTAGTAAATGGTGCAACTGGTATTGCTGTAGGTATGGCAACAAATATGGCCCCTCACAATTTAGGAGAGGTTATTGCTGCTGCTAAACATTTAATGGAAAATCCAAAAGCAACCTTGAAACAGCTGATGAAGATAGTACCGGCACCTGATTTTCCAACAGGTGGCTATTTAGTTGGCACTGAAGGAATTGCTGATGCTTATGCAAGCGGTCGTGGCTCATTCAAGGTAAGAGCTACCGCAGTGATTGAAAAGGTTTCATCTCGTAAGCAAGGAATTGTTATCACTGAACTGCCATACAACGTTGGTCCTGAGAAAATCGTTGAGAAAATCGCTGATTTAGTAAAGGCAAAAAAGGTACAAGGAATCTCAGATATTGTTGATTTATCAGATGGTCAATCTGGCACCAAGGTAGTAGTTGAAATCAAAAATGGTTATGAGCCAGCAGAGGTTTTAGAAAATCTCTACCGGCTTACACCGATGGAGGATGCCTTCTCAATCAATGCGGTAGCACTGGTAAATGGCAAGCCACTAACGCTGGGGTTAAAGGAGCTATTACAAGTATTTATAGACCATCGAATTGAGGTGGTACGCCGTAGATCTACTTTCCGTAAAGCAAAGGCACAGGCAAGATTAAATTTAGTAGATGGCTTATTAAAGGCGATTGTTGACATAGATAAGGTGATTAAATTGATTAGAGCAAGCCAAGATGCCACAGTTGCAAAGGCCGGCTTAATCAAGAGCTTTAAATTAAGTGATGAGCAAGCTACCTACATTTTAGATATGCCACTTCGCAGGTTGACCAAGATGAGCAAGATTGAACTAGAAACAGAGGCGAAGGAGTTAAAGGCTACAATCGCCACCTTAACTGCAATCCTAAAAACTGAGGAGAGCATCAAAGCTAAAGTGGCCGAGGAGTTGTCTGAGATTGAAAAGAAGTACGCCTCCCCTCGCCGCACCCGCCTTGTTGCATAAGCAACTTTGATATCAACCAACGCCCTAGAACTTCGTGCTGCCGCCAGACTTCTGGTCAAAGATGTAACAGTTCGAATAAATCATGGCGATCGAATTGGATTTGTTGGCAGAAATGGTGCAGGTAAATCAACACTAGCCAAAGTTTTAGCTGGAGAAACAATGCCAGCCGGGGGCGCTGTAAATCGCACTGGAAAAATTGGTTATCTGCCTCAAGATCCTAGAACTGGTGAGGATCAAGGAAGTGTGATTGATCGAATTCTCTCTGTTCGAGAGTTAGATTTAATTTCAAAACGTATGCGTGCTGTTGAAGAGGAGATGTCTGTTGCTCAAGGTGTTGAGCTTGAAAAAGCAATGGAGCGTTACACCAGAGTTGAACATGAGTTTTCCAGTGCAGGAGGTTATGCCGCAGCTGCTGAGGCTGAAGCGATTGCATCCTCACTTGGTGTGCCAAATAATCTATTTGATCAACAATTAAGCGCTCTTTCAGGAGGCCAACGGCGAAGAATTGAGTTAGCCAGAATTTTATTCTCGGGAGCTCAAACATTAATTTTAGATGAGCCCACTAACCACTTAGATGCGGATTCCATAATTTGGTTACGTGAATTTTTGCTTAAATACCCAGGTGGATTAGTAATCATCTCCCACGACGTTAATTTGATCGAAACTGTTGTGAATAAGGTCTTTTATCTGGATGCCAATCGCAATGTAATTGATGTTTACAACATGACTTGGAAGAACTATCTAATTCAGCGAGAGGCTGATGAGCACCGCAGAAAACGTGAACGAGCAAATGCTGAAAAGAAGGCAGAGATTTTGCAAAAACAAGGTGAAAAGATGCGTGCTAAGGCAAGCAAAGCAAGTGTTGCACAAGGAATGTTAAAGCGCGCTGAAAAATTAAGAAGTGGATTAGAGGAGGTTAGGAAGGTTGATCGGGTTGCCAAACTACGATTCCCAACACCAGCTCCCTGTGGCAAAACACCAATTACAGCAGCAGAGTTATCAAAATCTTATGGCTCACTTGAGATATTCACCGATGTTGAATTAGCAATTGATAAAGGATCTAGAGTTGTAATTTTGGGTTTAAATGGTGCAGGAAAAACTACTTTGCTTCGAATTCTTGCCGGTGATTTAGAGCCTGATACCGGACATGTAGAGGCAGGTCACGGACTTAAAATCGGTTACTACGCCCAGGAGCATGAAACTTTAGATTATGAGCGAAGTGTTTTAGAAAACATGTTAAGCGCCACCAAAGATATTAGAGAGCCTGAGGCGAGAAATGTATTGGGCTCCTTTCTTTTCACCGGCGATGATGTTCATAAACCAGTCAAAGTATTAAGTGGCGGTGAGCGAACAAGATTGGCATTGGCTCTGTTGGTGGTAAGTGCTGCAAATGTCTTGCTACTAGATGAGCCAACAAACAACTTAGATCCAGCAAGTAGAGAGGAGATATTAGGTGCCCTTGCCGAGTATCAAGGAGCGGTAATTTTAGTTTCTCATGATGCTGGCGCAGTTGAGGCATTAAAGCCAGAGCGTGTATTACTGCTGCCAGATGGTGATGAGGATCTTTGGAAAGAGGAGTACTTCGATCTAGTTACAATCGATTAAGCGTCGATTCGCTCCCGATCAATATCTGCATTTGAAATAAAATCTTTGCGCGGTGCAACTTCATTACCCATCAAGAGCTCAAACATCGCCTCAGCTTTGGTCACATCCTTCATAGTAATTCTGCGTAAAGTTCTATGGTCTGGATCCATGGTGGTCTCACGCAGTTGATCTGCATCCATCTCACCCAATCCTTTGTAACGTTGGATTGGCTCCTTCCATCTCTTGCCCTCCTTCTTTAGCTGTGCAATCACCTTTTTCATCTCGTCATCTGAGTAGGTGTAATGCACCTCGCCTTTCTTGCCACCAATAACATCAATTCGATGAAGTGGTGGAATTGCTGCAAATACTCTTCCAGCCTCAACTAATGGGCGCATGTATGAATTAAATAGAGTTAGCAACAAACACCTGATGTGAGCACCATCAACATCAGCATCTGACATCAAAATTACTCGACCATATCGGGCATCATTAATATCAAAGGATTTTCCACTTCCAGCGCCAATTACTTGAATTATTGATGCACACTCATTATTTTCAAGCATCTGTGACAACGAGGCTTTTTGCACATTCAAAATCTTTCCTCTAATTGGCAAAATAGCCTGAAACTCTGAATTTCTAGCAGCTTTTGTTGTGCCAAGCGCTGAATCTCCCTCAACGATAAACAACTCGGTTCGGGTTGGATCATCAGATCTGCAATCAGATAATTTAGTTGGAAGTGATGAGCTCTCCAACGCATTCTTTCGCCGTTGCAAATCTTTATGGGCTCTGGCTGAAATTCTAGTTCTTGAGGCATTGGCAATCTTCTCTAAAATTAGCCGTCCTGTGGCCTTATCAATTCGCTTTGAAGTGTTAAAAAATGCCTTCATTTCATCGGCAACAACTTGTCCAACAATTTTGGCAGCTGCTGCTGTGCCAAGAACCTCTTTAGTTTGTCCTTCAAATTGAGGTTCTGACATGCGCACTGTTACAACCGCAGTCAATCCCTCTTGCACATCATCTTTGATTACATCAGCTTCATTATTTTTTAAAGTTTTTGTGGCACGCAATGCATCATTTACTGCTTTAGTAAGTGATTTTTCAAAACCTGCAACATGTGTTCCGCCCTTTGGAGTGGAAATAATATTTACAAAACTAGCAACAGTTGGCTCGTAGCCATTACCCCACTGCATAGCTATATCAACACCCATTTCACGTTCAACCTCGGTTGGGGTCATATGACCCTTCTCATCTAACACTGGAACATTTTCGGTGTAAGCACCAGATCCAGAAATTCTAATTACCTCACCGACTGGATCATCAGGTCGCAGGAAGGTACAAAACTCAGAGATGCCACCCTTATGGAAAAAAGTTTCACTACTTTTAGTTTTTGTTCTACTGTCATTTACTATCAAAGTTAAGCCCGGAACTAAGTAAGAGGTTTGCCTAGCCCGTGCGTAAATATCCTCAATTGCTAACTCTGCTTCTTTTAAGAAAATTTGCTTATCAAACCACCATTTAATTCTTGTGCCGGTTACCTTGGCAGAGACTTTGCCAATTACGCGTAGGCCAGATTTTTCAGTAAAGGATGCATTAGGTCCTTCACCTTCAAATATTCCAGCATGTCCTCGTTTAAAGGACATCCAATAAATCTTTCCATCCCGATCAACCTCAACATCAAGCCGTGAAGCAAGTGCGTTTACAACTGATGCGCCAACGCCATGCAATCCACCAGAGGCTGCATAGGAACCACCACCGAACTTTCCACCCGCATGAAGTTTTGTCATAACAACTTCAACACCAGTCAAACCAGTCTTTGGTTCCTTATCAACTGGAATACCACGACCGTCATCATGTACTTCAACTGATCCATCTGCTTCCAAATTAATTTCAATTTTCTTGCAATGGCCTGCTAAAGCTTCATCTACTGCGTTATCAATAATTTCCCAAAGGCAATGCATAAGACCACGTGAGTCAGTGGTGCCGATATACATTCCGGGGCGTTTGCGAACTGCATCTAATCCTTCAAGGACTGATAAATCTTTGGCGGTATAGCTGCTGATGATTGCAGCTGAGGTGCCATCATCTGGTTTTGCGCTCTTAGTTGCCACGGGTGAGAAGATTATCGGCGCTAATACCACCCATAGATGATCCTCGCCGAAAAGGACCCATATTTATTGCAAATCTATATAAAAATGAGATATTAACAACATATTCTCAGTATTTGAACGGAAAAATTTACTTAATTGAAACCAAATATGAAGCCGGGAATAAAGTTTTCATGGTTTGATGTTCCCCTGATGACAACAACAGATGGAGAGATGATGAGCACTCAGATCACAATGGAGCAGACCCCATTGAACTCACTAGATCGTTGCGACCGTTGCGGTGCGCAAGCATATGTTCGTGCCATCTTGGTATCAGGTGGTCAATTACTATTTTGTTCACACCACGCTAAGTCTTACGCTGAAGGATTAAAGCCAGTTGCTGCAGTAATCCAGGATGAAACGCAAAAACTAGCTCAGCAATCTGCTAACTAATTTAATCAGCGACAAATCCAGCATCGCGATGGCTGCCATCGCAAAATGGCTTCTCTTTTGATGCGCCACAGCGGCAAAGTGAGAAATCAGTCTTAGTTTCAATTACATTCCCCTCGGCATCAACAAAATCAACGGTGCCGGTAACTCGAACTGATCCATTTTTCTTAACCTGAATTTTTACTTTATCACTCATGATTTATCCAATCTTTAATCTAGGTAGTCGCGGAGTACTTGAGAACGGGAAGGATGGCGTAGCTTTGACATTGTCTTTGATTCAATTTGGCGAATACGTTCTCGAGTAACCCCATAAACCTTGCCAATTTCATCCAATGTTTTTGGTTGACCATCAGTTAAACCAAATCGCATTGCTACTACCCCAGCCTCACGCTCAGATAATGTATCTAGAACTGAGTGCAGTTGCTCTTGCAGTAATGTGAAGGAAACTGCATCAGCTGGCACGATCGCCTCAGAGTCTTCGATCAAATCACCAAACTCAGAATCACCCTCTTCACCTAATGGGGTGTGAAGTGAGATTGGCTCACGGCCATACTTCTGCACCTCAACAACTTTTTCAGGGGTCATGTCCAACTCTTTTGCCAACTCTTCAGGTGTTGGTTCTCTTCCTAAATCTTGCAACATCTGTCGCTGAACTCTGGCTAATTTATTGATTACCTCAACCATATGTACTGGAATACGGATTGTTCGTGCTTGATCTGCCATCGCTCTTGTGATCGCTTGGCGAATCCACCAAGTGGCATAGGTTGAGAACTTATAACCTTTTGTGTAATCAAACTTCTCAACTGCACGAATCAAACCTAAGTTACCCTCTTGAATTAGATCTAGGAACAACATTCCACGACCGGTGTAACGCTTTGCCAGAGACACCACCAAGCGAAGGTTTGCCTCTAATAGATGGTTTTTATCCCGACGGCCATTTAGCACAATCTGTTGCAACTCTCGCTTGAGCTTCTTATCCATCTTCTTATCTTTTGCAATTCGCTCTTCGGCAAATAATCCAGCCTCAACAGATTGAGCAAGGGATACCTCAAGCTCGGCGTTAAGCAGCGGAACTCGACCAATTAACTTTAAATAATCCTTAACTGGATCTGCCGTTGCACCAGCGGTTAAAACGGTTTGTGGTGGTGCGTCATCCTCTTCAGAGTCTTTAAGAACAAATGAGTTCTCCTCATTTTGTGACTCTTCAGCGACATTTACAACTCTTATCTCTGAGCCTGAATCCTCAGCTGGTGTTTCATCTTTTTCTTCTAATAGCTTTTCTAAATCCTCTAGATCTACCTCTTCTAACTCAACCTCTTCACCATCAATCTTTACCTTCTCTACCTTGCCCGCTTTAGCAGCAGGTGCAGCCTTAGGTGCAGGCGGGGCGACTAGATCAAGCTCACTCTTTTTTAACATTCGATAAGGAGACAAGCCAAGCTTTCGAAGTTTTTCAACCTGCTTAGGTACTACCTCTTCTAACTCGCGGGCGATTAAAACTAAATCTTGATCTGCTTTTTTAACAATTCTATGAATATTGGTAATGCCACGGCCCTCAAGCTCGGCCAATACAGATTTTTGTTGAATCACCATCTCTTTAACTTTTAATATCTGCGCAACATCTTTGGCATCTAATACTACCTTTTGCGGAATCTTTACTGGCTTCTTAGCTGCCTTGACCTTTTTTGCAGCAACTTTTTTCACTGAACTCTTTTTTGCAGCAGGCTTACTCTTACTTTTTCCTGCTTTGCCGCCTTTTTTGGGCGCACGAGTTACAGCCACAATTCATCCTTTGTTTTTAGGTCTTTAACTTTTTGCGGTTTCTTTAAACCGCCTCGACCCTTGGCTATATTATAAATTGTCCACAGCCCTAAATGCACATTCTGATTGGCTAATTTGAGATTTTTTGACCAATAAGCGCATATTTAGATGCTCTAACCCATGGATTTGGCCAAATTCATCTATTTATTTCTAAAAAGGCAGATCTTTACGGCAAAGATGACTTACTTTGGCCGGCCAGCATCACTTAATTGCTTCCAGGAGCTGGAAATCAAAGCATGCAATCCCTGCGCCACTTGAGCTAGCCCAGAATGGGGTTTGAGATATTGATCGACTAATTGATCAGCCCGACACTCAAGCATTATTGATAAAACCCGAGGATCTTTGCCGTAGTAATCAAGTGGAACGTAGCTGCCGGCATAAGGTTGATTTTCAATTACCTCACCAATTGGCAGGAAGTGTTTAGTTGCCAATTGAGATAGCCAATCTGGTGTGTGAAATGAATCAGTTCCAAGGCAGATAGCAGGACGTGCCTGTCCATGGTTTATTGCATTTGGATGTTGCTTGACTCGATATGAGTGCACATCAATAATCAATGCATACTCATACTCCGCCAGTAAATTGGAGATCAAATTTGTAAAGGCCTTTGCATAAGGATGGAAAAACTCATCTATTAATGGTTTAGTATCAAAATCTTGATCTCGAATTTCTAAGCCGGTGGAGCTTTTTAAATACACCGCCCCCATGCCCACCTGATTCATAACCTCTCGCTCATCTGGAAATCGCTCTGGATCAATAACGAGACGAGATAACTTATTTTTAAAAACCCAAGGTTTTTTATCTAATCCTGCTATCGCACTGCTGGCAAGTAGGTCGGTATGAGTATCAGTCATCTCATCTAACTCTGCTTGGAGCTGAGAATCATTTAGAAGTATTTTATTTCGAATTTGGGATGGAATCACTCGACTTGAGTGTGGAACATGCAAAACTACTGGGATCTCACCCTTGGCTATCTCAAAGCCATCACTACTCAATTACAGCCTGCCAGCTTCATTAACCTGCTTTAAAAATTGTTGAGTCTCTTTTTGTTGTGGCTTGCTTAAAATTTGCTCCGGTGGTCCCCACTCTAAAATCCTGCCATCCTTTAAAAAGCAAACCTCATCTGCTACCTGCTTTGCAAACCCCATCTCATGGGTAGCTAACACCATAGTCATACCCTCTGCCTTTAAATCCCGAACAGTCTTTAAAACCTCATTTACTAAAACTGGATCAAGTGAGGAGGTTATTTCATCTAACAAAAGTAATCTTGGATTTAAGGCAAGGGATCGAATGATGGCAACTCTTTGTTGCTGCCCACCACTTAATCGATCAGGATATTGATTTGCTTTATCAAGTAAACCAAATCTTCGAAGTAACTCCTCTGCTTGGGATATCGCCTGTGCTCGATCAATATTTTGAACTCTGATCGGTGCCAAAATTATGTTTTCTAAAACGGACATGTGTGGAAAGAGATTAAAGGCCTGAAACACCATCCCAATTTTCCGCCTGACCTCATCAGCGTTGATCTCTACATCGGTAATATCATTTCCATCCAACTTAATCACACCATCATCAATTGGCTCTAGTAGATTTATGCATCTAAGTAATGTGGATTTTCCAGATCCTGATGCCCCGATAAAAACTGTGGCGGTGTGTTCTGGCACCTTAATTGAAATATCCTCTAAAACTAACTCGGTATCAAAGGATTTTCTAACCTTTGAAATCTCCAATACGGTAGAACTCATGCTAACCCCTGTGCATTTTGCTGCTCAATTGATTTACGAAGGGTGCGATCAGTAAACCTTGTTAATGGAATTGTGATGGCCAAAAAGACCAGTGCGGCAATTACATAAGGTGTGTAGTTAAAGGATCTTGAGGAGGCAATTTGTGCCGCTCTAACCGCATCAGTTACCCCTAAGATCGAAACTAAACCAGTATCTTTAATCAGCGCAACCAGATCATTTAATAATGGTGGAGTGACTCGACGAAATGCTTGCGGGAGTATTACAAATCTAAGAGTTTGCACATAATTTAAACCTAAAGATCTAGCAGCTGCCCGCTGTGAAGGATGGATTGATAAAATTCCACTACGAATTACCTCTGCTACATAGGCGGTATAGGTAATAATCACAGCTACGGTGCCTAAAATTAAAACATTATTAGTCAATCCCTTTAACTGTAAGGCTGGAATTCCAAAACCAACCAATAAAATCACCAGTAGCATCGGAATTCCTCGAAAAACATCAACATAAATTGTGGCCAAAACTCTAAATGGAGTAAGGGCAGGTAGCTTTGATGTTCTAATCAGAGCGATTGATAATCCAAAAATTCCAACACAAATTGTGGCAATAACCGTCAAAGTTATATTGGTGGCAAATCCCAGCAAAATCTTTGGCAAAACCTCAACCCCATAAGCCCACTTAAAAAATGCGTTAGAGAGAGCTTTCCAGCCAGGTGAGGTAACTGCGATTACTGCCAAGCCACCTAAAACAATGATGCTAGATAGAGCTGCGATAAAGGCATTACGACGATTTTTCCTACTTCGCGCCTTGCGCCTTAATTGTTCTAACTCGCTTGGTTTCCAAGTTCCACCAAAATCATATGAGTTGTTTTGTTTGCTTGGATCAAATGAACTAGCCGAGTCGCCCCGGCTAGATTCATTTGTCATCTTTTCCTCGTTGTATCTATTTTTTCTTAATTAAGAACTGGTGCTCCAGCAGATGCTGTTAGCCACTCAGTTTCAATTGCTGCCAATTGACCATTGTCACGAAGTGCATCAACTGCACCAGTAACGCAGGCAGTGATTGGTGAGTTATTGGCTAGTAGAAGTCCAGCGCCTTTATCTGCACCATCGACATTCTTAAACTGACCAGCGATTACACCATTTTCAACCTCAGCAGCTGCTAGATAGAAGGCGGTTGGAAGATCAACCACAATGCCATCAATTTGCTTGTTCTTCAGTGCTGCCACCGCTGCTGCATTGTCATTAAATACTGAAGCCTTAAGGCCAAGTACTTTCTCAACCGCATCTAAAGATGTGGAGGCAACAGCTGCGCCAATCTTGGCCTTAGCCGCCTTCAAATCGGCAATTGATTTCACCGATGCAATCTTGCTGCCCTTGAAGGTGACAATTGCTTGATTAGATTTGTAATAAGCAGATGAGAAGTCAACTACTTGCTCACGCTCATCAGTGATTGAGTATTGCTGAATATTAAAGTCAAAGTTCTTAGGTCCTGGTGCAATTGCGCCATCAAATGTTGTGCGAACCCATTTAACCTGATCTTTTGTGTATCCAAGTTGTGTGGCAACAGCGTAAGCAACCGCTGCTTCAAAACCACGACCTGATTCAGGATTATCATCCTCAACCCAAGGTGGATAAGCAGGCTCACCTGTGGCAATTGTTAAGGTGTTTGCGGTAACTGTCTTTAAGTCAGCTGGTGTACAAGTAGCTGAAGCTGTGTTATCAGTTGACTCCGATGAGCATGCGCTCAAGGATGCAACAAGTAACAGAGCTGGCAGCGCCAATACCCAGTTTCTATGTTTTTTCTGCATGAAGGTACTCCCTCTATCTGCTAATAGCCGGATGAATTATTTGATTTAAGTATCAAATCAACTGATCCGCACTTGCTAATTGCACTTTGCAATTCGCCAGGTCCTCACCCGGAGCACCCCACCGCGGTGGAGGGTTGCCGCTCAGTTAGCCGGGGCTAGAAACTGAGACTCGTGACCTATTTCAAAAAGTACTAGAGATTATGCGCCTTGGCAACTGCCTCATACATAACTTTTCCGTCATGCACATTTAATCCTTTATTAAGGTTGGCATCATCGGCGAGCGCCTTTTGCCAACCCTTATTGGCCAGCGCTAAGCCGTATTTAATTGTGGCATTAGCCAAGGCGTAGGTTGAGGTGGCTGGGACCGCCCCTGGCATATTTGCCACACAGTAAAAGATTGCATCATGAACCTTATATGTTGGCTCTTGGTGGGTGGTTGGCTTTGAATCCTCAAAGCAGCCGCCTTGATCAATTGCCACATCTACCAAAACCGAACCTGGCTTCATCTTTTTAACCAAAGCATTACTTACTAACTTTGGTGCCTTTGCACCATGTACTAAGACTGCGCCAATTACTAAATCAGCAGCCATCACCTCTTGCTCAATCTCATAAGAGCTTGAGGCTAAGGTTTTAACATTTCCGGCAAAGATCTGATCTATTTGAGCAAGCCGCTTTAAATCTAAATCCATAATCGTCACATCAGCTCGCATGCCATGGGCAATAGTTGCTGCGGCAACTCCGACAACACCACCACCAATTACTACTACCTTTCCTGGCCGCACCCCTGGAACTCCACCAAGTAACACCCCTCGTCCACCCTTACTAGCTTCAAGAGCTGCAGCTCCTACTTGAATACTCATTCTTCCTGCTACCTCACTCATTGGTGCAAGCAGTGGTAGTGCGCCATCAACCTCAACAGTTTCATAAGCAATCGCTGTGCAACCTGAATCAATAATGGCTTGGGTGCAAGCTTTATTAGCTGCTAAGTGAAGATAGGTATAGAGAATCTGACCCCTTCGCATTCTCTTGTACTCCGCCTCAATCGGCTCTTTAACCTTTTGAATTAAATCAGCTTTTTGCCAAACCTCATCGGCAGAGTCAATAATTTTTGCACCCGCTTTGATGTAATCCTCATTTGAAATTCCAGAGCCAAGCCCAGCATTTTTTTCAACCAATACCTGATGTCCGGCCGCTACATAGGCATGCACACCAGAGGGGGTTGCTGAAACCCGAAACTCATTATTTTTAATCTCTTTTGGAATACCAATAATCACAACAGGTGCCTATCTACTAAACCACCTTGTTTAGTAATTAAATACTACCCCCAAAAAGAGATGCACAAATCTTTGGATGTAGCTGGGAGCGCATTGCAGCAAATGATTGTGCTGGCCAGCCGGCGAAAAATACCCGTCGCAGCAACAGTGCAAGTGGGTAGCAGCTCTGATCTGCCACCGCATTATCCAATGCTTTATGCGCCAAATCACTCTCACCTGACTCATAGGCACAGGCGGCAAAGATGCAGGCAACTGGTGCGATATATCCAGCAGGTGCGGTGTTCATTAACCAGTGCCAAAGATTAAATTGTTGATCAATATTTTCCTCAGTTACCAACCCCATTGCATAATCGCGCACCTGTAAATCCTTAAGCCGAACCAATACAAAGGCGATTTGCGCTAAATCATCCTCATGTTTGGCGAGGGCAAAATTTGCCACCAACTGATTTACTGCAATAGCTCCTAATCGCTGCTGCTTTAATACATCATCGCCATCATAATTAATCTCACTTATCTTACTTAAATGATCATCTAGTAATAGGTTATTTGTCATAGGTATAGAGTGGCAAGAGAGAATCATTAATTTCTCACCACTTAGGTAAAACTGTGGATAGCAGATTAACTACTTAGTAAATCTTCCCACCGCATTAACTACTGAGATCTGCCTTGTAATACTTTGAGTAATGGCGTTGCCACTAATTGGCGTAGTTACCCCATTAACTGAGAATGTGCCACGCCAAGTAATTAAAAGATTAACTGGGTAATTACCATTTGATCGATAGGTATTTGTGATTTGGCCAAGTGGAAAGGCTGCCCCTTTATTTGTGGTGGTCAGTACCTTGCCATCACCAAAGCTCCAAGTGAATGTTGAATAAAGATTTACATAGACGATTAGATCAAGGATTGGCACCACAGCAAAAAACCGCTCAGGTGTCTGGGTCCAAAAATAAACTGGCAGATTTACTAATGCATCATTTTCTGGCTGAAAATTGATATCACCAACGGGAAGTAACTTAATTAATCGATCAGATAAAGATGAGGTGGCAACCTTCTTAACTGGCACAGCCTTTGGCTTAGCCTTTGTGGGGAGAACCTTTTTTGGCGCAATACTTTTGACCACCGGCTTTGGTGTGCTCTTCTTTTTTACAACCGGCTTTGGTTTAACAACCGCCTTCTTACTTGGGGCGGCAGTTGGCTTTGCCCCATTTTTTGAGGCGGTAATTATTAATTTATTATCCTCGGTAAAGACATCTACACAGGTTTTATCAATGCAATCTTGGCTGGCAAAGACTGGCGTTATTGGCAAAAGAGAGAAGATAATAACTCCTACTTGATATCGCTTAATAGCCACTGCCCTCCTAATCGTTTTACAGTGAAGGTGTTTTTAATACTGGCAGCACTCCAAAGAGTTGATTGCTTACTAGATCTATCTATTTTTCTAAGATCACTTCGGTTAATCACTACTTTAAAGCTTTTTTGATTCACCCCATCCTTTGCTAACTCAATACTTTTTAATTGATAACCTGCCCCAACTAAGGATGCGGTTTTAAACAAGCCTGCCAGGCGATCTGCAATTGCAAGGCAGTTGCACTCTTTAACTGCTGTTGATTTAAGGTATAAAAACTCACCAGTTAAAGCTAAATTTAAACCATCAACATAATTAATTACTGGCTCCAAAGATGCTGGCTCAACAGCTGGTAGATACGCCTTATCTGTTTGATCAACTGGTGCAAAGCCTTCACTAGCAGGTTCTATCCCAACTGGAGAGAGTGCTCCCTCTGCTCTTGCACAACTACTTAAAAAGATTGGCAACAAAAAGATAATGATCAATTTTTTTCCGCTTAACATAGGGATAATCTAGGTTTTTTCACCAAAGGGCTGCTTGAAAAATCTTGAGGCTGTGAATTGTTTAATTGTGTGTAAAACTTCGGCTATGGCACACCGTGATGGGGATGGCTGGATCCAATGTGATTGTGGTGGCAAACATTGGGGTTTACATGGCGCAGCCGGATTACTTTTAGTAAGAGATAAAACAATTTTGATGCAACACCGTGCACCCTGGGTACACAATGGTGACACTTGGGGTATTCCAGGAGGAGCTCGGGACTCTCATGAGAGCCCAATTGAGGCAGCAATTAGAGAGGCTCATGAGGAGGTTGGCATAGTTGCTGATCATTTAACACCAGGTGAAATCTTTACCGATGATCATGGGGTTTGGGCTTATCACACAGTAATTGCGCAAGCACATCCTGAATTGATTGCCCATGAGGCAAATGATGAATCCAAAGAGGTTGCTTGGATTGAGATTGATCTGGTGGCAACTCAAAAGCTACATCCAAGCTTTGCCAATACCTGGCCGCAATTACTAGCTAAATTAAAAGGGTAATTTACTTTCCTAAGTACTGTGCATCTAATCTGCGAAGTGCCTCTTTAACAACTGCGCCATCACCTGTTCGCCAAAATGGTGGCATCGAGTTTAAAAGTATTGAGCCATATCTTTTATTAACAATTCGAGAATCTAATATTGCCACCACACCACGATCATCTAAGGATCTAATTAACCTGCCAGTTCCCTGCGCAAGTAATAATGCCGCTCTAGGAAGAGAGATCTGCATAAAGCCAGAGCCACCTGCAGCATCTGCCTCTGCCGCTCGGGCTGATAAAACTGGTTCATCAGGACGGGGAAATGGAATGCGATCTATTGCAACTAATGTGCAGGCAGCTCCGGGCACATCAATTCCCTGCCAAAGTGAGATTGTGCCCAGCAAAATAGAGCTTTCATCCTTTGCAAACTTATCTACCAATGGCCCAACTGAATCTCCCCGGCGTTGAGTAATAATTGGCAGCTTTAACTCAGCTAAGACATCTCGCAAATGTTCATCCGCTGCCTCCACTCCTCGCCAAGATGAAAACAACGCCAGTGTTCTGCCACCTGCTGCTTGAATTAACTCACCTAACTCAGTCAGCGCCTCCTTTGATGGACCATCTCGGCCTGGCTCAGGTAAATCCTTTGGCAGATAAAGCATTCCCTGATTAGCAAAATCAAATGGGGAGCCAACATCTAGGATCTGCAGATTTGCTGGATCCATTCCCCCTTTTTTATCAAGCTTCTCCTCTGCCTCTTCATCTGCCTCATCCTCATTTTTGCCACCAATTACAAAGCCAATATTTTTTGCAATTGCATCAAATGATTTGCCAACAGTTAAGGTGGCACTAGTTGCAATTACCGGGGTTTGAGTTAATAAATTTCCCCGCAATACATCAGAGACTGCCAATGGCGCTAAATACAAAGTTGAGTATGTTGGCTCAAACCAAAGCACATGGGTATGTCCTGGTTTTAATAATTTGGTTGCTGTCTGAGTTATCTCATTTAACGCACCCTTTACCCGGGCCCGTTCTGCCATAGTATTTGGATCAATAATCTCACTATCGGCAGCAATTAATCCGTTGACAGCTGCTACCGCCTCCTTCACACCCCGAAGTGGTGCTTCCAAGCTGGCAGGTAATTTATCTAATCTTCCTGCCTTTGTTGGATCAGCTTTTATATCATCTGCATACTCAGCTAAGGCTTTTGAAAATTTCTCACTCACTTTAAAGAGTGCATCTGCTGCCTTTCCTGGCATGTGTTTTCTTGCCATATTTGCAGCACGCAAAACTCTTGCTGCTGTTATCTCCTCTGTTACCGCCTGGGTTGTGCGATCCATAAACTCATGTGCCTCATCTAAGACAATGGCATCTCGCTCAGGCAGGATTGGGTGTGAATCAACAATCTCAATGGCAAGTAATGTGTGGTTGGTAACCACAATATCTGCAGTTTGTGCCTTAGCTTTTGCAAGAGCTGCAAAACATTTCGAACCTGATGGACACTCATCTGCTCCCATGCACTCTCTGCCTGACACTGAGTTAGCTGCCCAAACTCTGCGATCAACATCTGGGGCATCATCTCTATCTCCAGAAGCACCAGCAGATTGCGCCCAAGCTCTTAATCTTTTGGCATCTGCCTCTAATGTTGAAACCTCAAGAACTGCCTGGGCCTCTGGATCATTTGGTGCATTATTCATTTTTTGTAAGCAGATGTAATTACCAACTCCTTTATATATTGCAAATGAGATATCTCGATTTAACTCTTTATCTAAAGCCGCCTTTATCTTTGGTAAATCTCGCTCTACCAATTGTCGCTGCAATGCCAAGGTGGCAGTTGCTACCAATACTTTTTTGCCATGAACTAAGGCTGGTACTAAATAGGCAAGGGATTTTCCAGTACCAGTTCCAGCTTGAACTAAGAGGTGATGTCGATCAGATAAGGCATTTGCCACCGCTTCGGCCATCTCAATCTGGCCCTCTCGTGGTTGACCACCAATTGCAGTAACTGCAGCATCGAGTGCGCTTCTAACCTTTTTTGAATACTCACTCACTAGAGCAGGTTATTAGATAGAAGGTGATCAATTGATTAAATTAAAGGGCAACTACAAAATCAATCTCAACTAATATGTCGATCAAATCAGAGCCAACTGTGGTTCTGACTGGAAAAGGGGCTGAGAAAAACTCTCGATAAACTGCATCATAAGCTGCAAAATCTCGATTCACATCTTGCAGGTGTGCTGTCACCTTGACCACATCTGAAAATTTAGCGCCCTTAACATCTAATATCTTTTGCAAGTTTTTCAATGTCTGCCTAGTTTGCTCAGCCACCCCACCTGGGACAACCTTTCCAGTATCAGGATCAGCCGGCCCCATCCCGCAGGTGTAGAGAAAGCCATTGGCAACTACCCCATGTGAATAAGATCCGCCAGGTGTTGGCGCCCCTGGTGCGGTTATGTGTTCTACCTTCATCTACTTCTCCTTTATCTAGGTGAATTAAAAAAAAGTCTGCAAGCAATCTACAAGATCATAATCATCATTTACCAGTGGGATTAATCCCCACTTATCAAAGGTAGTGCACGGGTGAGAGATTCCAAGGCCTATTAACTGCGCAAGTGAAAACTCCTGCCTTCCCCTTAAATATCCATGTTGATCATTTAACTTTTCAATCACCGCAGAAAAGCTCTTCACATGGCCGTCATAGGATTTAATTGGAATTGGATTGTGAAGATCATTACCGATATCTCGCTTTCCTAAATTTAATACCCCAAAATCCCTCTCCGGCTTACTTATTACCTGCGCCCAAACCTCAATTGCAGGTTGAAATGCTCTTTCAGTTCCAGCAAATGGATAGATCTGCTCGTAGTAGCGATGATCATGGGTAATGTAACCACCACTTCTAAGTAGCAAACGCCTTGGTTTATCAAACTTATTTAACTCTCTTGCCATAATATCAAAGTAAGCACTTCCTCCGGCTGAGATAACAAATTGTTGATCTGATTTATAGGGATAGGCAAGATTTGCAGCTGCCACAATCTTTTGACAAAACTTAACTAACTTTTTCTCACCCCTTCTACCTCTAGCACCATCTGGAACCGCCCCTTCAAAGCCAGTTACCCCAAGTAGCTTTAATCTGCTATCTGCTTTGATCTGTTTGGCTATCTGCTCAACCTGGGTGAGATCTCTTACCCCACCTCGACCATTTTCAGTTCCGATCTCAATAAGTAAATTTTGCTCACCCTCAACTGGCGTGTGTTTTTGAATTATTTCAAGCCCATGAAGTGAATCAACATAAAAAACAATCTCACCCTGCTTTGCCTTATTTATCTTGGCAATCTCGGCAATCGCCATTGGATCTAATACCTCATTTGCGATGATTATCTTTTTAAACCCATGCTTTAAAAAGATGCCTGCTTGCCAAAAGTTAGCCACAGTTAAGGCGGTAGCACCTGCTGCGACCTGCAGCTGAGCAAGCTGTGGCGACATAGTGGTTTTAACATGTGGGGCAAGCTCTGCTGCCACCGATTTACAAAAGCTCATCATCTGAGCAATATTGTTTTTTAAGGCTGACTCTTTTAACACCATGAGTGGAAATTGAAAATTTGCGGTGAAAATATTTGGTTTTGTGGCTAAAAATTGTTCAAGGGTCTTCCCATAAGAATCTATGGGAAAACCCTTGTACTTATCTTCAATTACGGTCGTGCTAGACCAGTTGTCCATCCTGAAAGATTAGCAAAGATGGCCAATTTGGTTTTTATATCAGGAGCAACCTGAGGTATTTCCGCAACCTTCGCAGACAAAGCAGGAGCCAGCCATTCTCATTTTGACTCCACATGTCATACAAAGTGGTGCATCTGATTTAACCCCAGCCATCTTCTCAAAGAGCTCCATTGATGAGCCAACTGATGCGTTATCTGCTGGTGCTTTTTCAATCTTTACCTCTTGTTTTTTGCTCTCAGTTTTTTTTACTGGAGCTGCCACCTGTGCAACAGTTTTTTCATCCTGGGTGTACTCACCACTTTCTAGTGCGCGAGCGCGCTCTGCCGCTGAGTAGATACCAAGGGCCGAGCGAGATTCAAATGGTAGGTAATCAAGGGCAAGCCGGCGGAATATGTAATCCATTACCGATTGCGCCATTCTGATATCAGCATCATCTGTCATACCAGCTGGTTCAAATCGTTGATTAGCAAACTTCTCTACAAAGGTCTCAAGTGGTACGCCATATTGCAATCCAATTGATACTGCAATTGAGAAGGCATCCATCACACCAGCAAGTGTTGAACCTTGCTTGCCAAGCTTTAGAAATACTTCAGCTAGAGCCCCATCTGCGTAGGCTCCACTAGTCATATAACCTTCGGCGCCACCAACGGAGAATGATGTGGTTTGTGCAGGACGAGTCTTTGGCAATCTCTTTCGAACTGCAGTGTGTGCAACCTCAGTTGAAGTTGCCTCATCCTTTTTACCCTTTGAATCAGAGAGTGGTTGTCCAACCTTGCAATTATCACGGTAGACAGCAAGTGCCTTAAGCCCTAACTTCCAACCTTGGTAGTAAACCTCTTCGATCTCCTCAACTGTGGCGTCCGATGGCAGATTTACTGTCTTTGAGATCGCACCTGATAGGAATGGTTGGCATGCTGCCATCATGTGAACATGGCCCATTGCAGTAATTGAGCGAACACCCATTGCGCAATCAAAGACTGAGTAATGCTCACTCTTTAATCCTGGGGCATCAATTACATTTCCATTCTCTGCGATGTACTCAACAATTGCCTCAATTGTCTCTTCGGTGTAGCCAAGTTTTTTAAGAGCAAGTGGCACAGTTTGGTTAACAATCTGCATTGAACCGCCGCCCACCATCTTCTTAAACTTAACTAGGGCTAGATCTGGCTCAATTCCTGTTGTGTCGCAATCCATCATTAAGCCGATAGTTCCAGTTGGAGCTAAAACAGAGGCCTGGGCATTACGCCAGCCATTTTTCTCACCCAAGGTATTTCCAGTAGACCATTGCTTAATAGCCTCACTCCATACATCTTTATCTAATGTGGAAACTGATTTAGCAGACTCAGTTGCATTTTGGTGTTTGCGCATTACCTTGGTGTGAGCCGCAGCATTTCTGGCATAACCATTGTATGGGCCAACAATTGCGGCAATCTCAGCACTTCGTCGGTAGGAAACACCAGTTAGCAATGAGGTGATCGCACCAGCGAGTGCTCTGCCGCCATCTGAATCATAAGCAAGACCTGATGCCATTAAAAGTGCGCCAAGATTTGCATAACCAATTCCTAATTGGCGGAAATCTCTAGTGGTCTGGCCGATTGCTTGAGTTGGGAAATCTGCAAAACAGATTGAGATATCCATTGAGGTAATTACTAGCTCAGTTACCTTGACAAAGTTTTTCACATCAAAGGAGCCATCGGCTTTTAAGAACTTCATTAAGTTCAAAGATGCCAAGTTACATGATGAGTTATCTAGTGACATGTACTCAGAGCATGGATTGGATGCATTGATCCGGCCAGTCTCAGGGTTTGTGTGCCACTCATTGATGGTGTCGTCATATTGAATTCCAGGATCAGCACATGCCCAAGCTGCCTCTGCCATTTTGCGGAATAACTTCTTAGCATCAACACTTTCAACAACCTCACCAGTTGAGCGGGCGGTTAAACCAAATGACTCACCCTTCTCATAGGCGCGCATAAAGGCGTCCGATACTCGAACTGAGTTATTAGCATTTTGGTATTGCACAGAGACAATATCTTTGCCACCCAAATCCATATCAAAGCCAGCATCACGTAGGGCGCGGATCTTGTCCTCTTCCCGCACCTTGGTCTCAATAAACTCTTCAATATCTGGATGATCAACATCTAGCACCACCATCTTGGCAGCTCTTCTAGTTGCTCCCCCTGATTTGATTGTGCCGGCAG
>JACCDL010275082.1_pt1 | contig 47587 bp, 60 predicted proteins | sample 7441931 | NCBI WGS metagenome assembly JACCDL01 (sample SAMN15323437, study PRJNA562643) | freshwater metagenome | isolation source: river surface water | place: USA:Blue River Watershed | collected 2017-08-16
ATGGCGAAAGATAAATTTGAAGCGGAGATGAACAGCCGTGGATTCGCCTTATCAGCTTGAACAACATTATAAACAATTAATGGAACGAATAATGACTAAGGAAGGTATTAAACACGACCAAGATAAACCTATGCTAAACCTTATTGACCCACAAGCGATTGAGGGTTTAGCAGCAGTATTAACATTCGGAGCTAAGAAATATGCAGCTGACAATTGGCGAGGTGGGATTAACAACTCACGTCTCATTGCTTCTCTTCTTCGTCACCTATTTGCTATTATGCGAGGCGAATATGTTGATCCCGAATCTGGCCTTCCGCATATCGATCACGTTGGTTGTAACTGGATGTTTCTTTCTAACAACCTTAAGAATCGTCCCGATCTAAACGATTCATATTTTGCACCTAAACAATGAGTAAAGTAAAACTAATTTGGGCTACACCTGATGGTGAAAATCTCGTAGCATACATGGCCCGTGTAAGCAATCCAGCTAACCAAGATAATAAAGAGACAGCTTCTAAGCTTCTTCAATACTTGGTTCGTAATAAGCACTGGTCACCATTCGAGATGGTGAGTGCTTGCGTAGAGATTGAAACTACTCGTGACATTGCCCGTCAGATTCTTCGTCATCGTAGTTTCGCCTTTCAAGAATTTAGTCAGCGATATGCAGTTGCCACTATGTTCGAGAATGGTGAGACACGATTACAAGATAATAAGAATCGTCAGAACTCATTATTGAACGAAGATCGTGAGCTTGATGATCAATGGCAGCGTATTCAATCTTTAGTTATTGAGAGCAGCACTAAAGCCTATCAATGGGCATTAGACAATAACATTGCTAAAGAAGTGGCTCGTAAGGTTCTTCCTGAAGGTCTTACACAAAGTCGTATGTATATGACTGGTTCGTTGCGTAGTTGGATTCACTATTTACAAGTGCGTCTTGATCCAGCAACACAGAAAGAACATCGTGAAGTGGCACAGCAAATTCTTGTTGCGCTAGAAAAAGATTTCCCTAATATTTTGGAGGTGGTTAAATGCGAATTGCAGTGATTCCTGATACACAAGTAAAACCTGGAGTTAACAATCTTTATCTGTACAAGATTGGTATGTATCTGGTTGATAAGAAGCCAGATGTTATTGTTCATCTAGGTGACCATTGGGACATGCCTAGCTTGAGTAGTTACGACATTGGTAAGAAGAGTTTTGAAGGCCGTCGATATAAGAAAGATATTGAAGCTGGTAATGATGGTATGGCAGCCCTGTTGTCACCAATCAAGACATATAACTATCGTGCTATAGCGAACCATAAGCCCCGTTATAAGCCTGAAATGCACTTCCTAATGGGTAACCATGAGAATCGTATTAATCGTGCTGTAGACAATGATGCTAAGCTTGAAGGAACTATAGGTACACAAGACCTCTACCTGAATGATTGGAAGGTTCATAAGTTCTTAGAAGTGTTAATCATTAACGGTGTAGCGTTTAGTCACTACTTCGTTACTGGTACAGCAGGTCGTCCAGCATCTACAGCTAATGCACAGCTTAACAAGAAACATCAGTCTTGTATTGCTGGTCATCAGCAAGGATTGCAGATTGCTACAGCACATAGGGCTGATGGTCAACGACTCACTAGTGTTATTGCAGGAAGCTGTTATGAGCACGATGAGGACTATCTGGGAGCACAGGGCAATAAACACTGGCGTGGCTTCTTGATGCTTCACGAAGTGAATGAAGGACAGTTTGACTTGATGCCTGTATCTCTAGACTATTTGAACAATAAATATAAATGAAACAAAAGATTGACGACTTAGTATACGAATGTCATAAGCAATCACGAGAAGCTGGTTGGTGGCACGATATTAACACTGGTAAATCACTTACAGAAAATCCCTTTGCTTTTAGTAATAAGCTTATGTTGACAGTATCAGAACTGTCAGAAGCTATGGAGGCTGATCGTAAAGGGTTGATGGATGACAAGCTCCCACATATGGATGGTCGTGTTGTGGAGCTGGCTGATGCTCTTATTAGAATCTTTGATCTAGCTGGCGCGTATAACATGCCTCTAGGTAAAGCATTCGAAGAGAAGATGGCTTATAACGCAGGGCGTCCCGATCATAAGAAAGAAAACCGACTAGCTATCGGTGGTAAATCATATTAATAATAATAAGGAAATAAATGACAGAAGCATCACTTCGCTCTCAACTTCTTCTTCGACGAACATACAATCGTCCTCTTAACGAAGAAGGTACTGTGTTTGAAACATTCGCCCAAACTGTTGATCGTGTTATCGGTCATCAACAATGGCTGTGGGAACGAGCACAGAATGCAGAGCTAACTACTAAACAGATTATGGAGCTAGAGGAACTTCGTAATCTTATGTTGGAACGAAAAGTATTAATGTCAGGCCGTACACTATGGCTTGGTGGTACAGAAGTTGCTAAGCGACGAGAAGCCTCACAATTCAATTGCTCATTCACTAATGTGGAAACTGTCTACGATGTAGTGGATGTATTGTGGTTATTGATGCAAGGTTGTGGCGTAGGTTTCCGTCCTATCGTTGGTCAGCTCACAGGCTTTCAAGAACCCATTAAAGAGCTAGAGATTATTCGTAGTACACGGAATGATAAGAATGGTGACCAACACAATACAGAAACTTTTAAAGATGGTGTGTGGACGATCCGAATTGGTGATTCAGCTGAGGCTTGGTCTAAATCAATTGGTAAGCTTATGTCACACAAGTATCCAGCAAGCAAACTTGTATTGGATTTTTCACAGATTCGACCCGCAGGGGAAAGGCTTAAAGGGTATGGATGGATCAGTAGTGGAGACGCCTCTATTGCAAAAGCTTATGAAGCGATCTTTCAAATTCTTAATCGGCGTAGCGGTAGTTTGCTTAGCCGTATTGACATTCTTGACGTGGTTAATTGGCTTGGCACTGTCCTCTCTTCTCGTCGTTCAGCTGAAATTGCTTTATTCGAGTATGGAGAAGATGAATGGGAAGAGTTTGCGGTAGCAAAGCAGAATTGGTGGGAAAACAATGTCCAACGAGCACAATCAAATAACAGTCTCTTGTTCAATCACAAACCCAGCAAACAAGACCTTCAAGGAATCTTTAAGCTTATGGTTGAGTCCGGAGGCAGTGAACCTGGTTTTATTAACGGGATCTCTGCGAGGAAACGCGCCCCCTGGTTCAAAGGAGCTAACCCTTGTGTTGAAATTCTGCTCGGAAACAAATCCTTCTGCAACTTAACGGAGACAGACATTGCCAAATTCAAAGGAGACTCTGCGGGACTTCGCCGAGCGGTGTATATTGCCAGTCGCGCAAACTACAGACAAACCTGTGTTAATCTGCTTGACGGAATATTGCAGGAAGCCTGGCACCTCAATAATGAGTTCCTCAGACTATGTGGCGTCGGTCTTACAGGTATCGTTCGACGGACAGACTTGGGAGCTTACGACTACCAAGAGCTTCAACGGACAGCAACTTCAGGAGCTTATAGTATGGCTGATGAGCTTGGGCTTCCCCGACCTAAGAACATCACCACCATTAAGCCTTCCGGAACACTTTCAAAGGTTATGGATACTACAGAGGGCGTACACAAGCCACTAGGTAAGTATATCTTTAACAATGTTAACTTCGGTAAGTACGACCCGCTGGTGCCATTGTGTCGTGCAGCAGGTTATAAAGTTGTTGACAACCCTACAGATCCCTCAGCCGTATTGATTACATTCCCTGTTAAATGGGAAGATGTTCCTTTCGATAAGTTTGAGAAGGAAGGTCAAACGCTAGAGGTTAATTTAGAATCGGCTGTTGCTCAATTAGAGCGATACAAGATGCTAATGAACAATTGGTGTCAACAAAATGTATCAGCTACTATTAGTTATTCAGTGGAGGAAGTCGATGGGATTGTGGAATGGTTATATGATAATTGGGATGATTATGTGGGAGTATCTTTCTTGTTTAGGGCAGACCCCACAAAATCTGCAAAAGATCTTGGATATTTATACCTCCCACAACAAGTCGTAACCAAAGAAGAATACGAAGAGTATGCAGCTGTCTTACAACCAATTGAGCTAGATAAGTCTAACGACATTGATGCTGAATTGGAAGATGATTGTGAAACAGGACATTGCCCAATTCGTTAATTTATTGGATTATGCGGGTGGTTGAAATGATCACCTGCATACATATTATTTTAAATACTTGGAGACATTGGTAATGAATATTACTATTTACTCTCAGACACATTGTCCAGCTTGTGAAGCTCTGAAGATGGAATATAAATCGAAAGATATTCCATTCACTGAGATTATCATTGGTGTAGACATTGCTGTTGCTGAATTTCGAGAACTTTACCCTAATGTGCGTAGTGTACCTTTCGTAGTTACAGATTAAACAGACAAAAAAATAGCCCCCTAGGATTGCTCTTAGGGGGCTTTCTTATTTAACGTTCGTATTCTAGAATGATTTGTTTACACAATTCACTACGAACAATATCACATGGCTGAAATTCTACAGTCTCAATGTTAGGAATAAACTTCAATCGTTCAATCGTTTGCATCAGTCCTGAATCAGGAATATCAATCTGTCTACTATCTCCAGAGAAGATTACTTGTGAATTATCTCCAATACGAGTGAGTAGAAGCTTAAACTCCTTAGCGTTCATATTCTGGCATTCGTCTACAAGGATAATAGCATTATCGAATGTAGCTCCTCGCATAAACCCTAAAGGACGGGGATCTATCTGTCCACGCTTCTTAAACAGTTCATATAACGACTTGCCAAATGCTTTTATGAACACACCGTCAAAAGGCTCTAGATAGGGAGCATATTTCTCATCAAGCTCTCCTGGAAGGAAGCCCATAGAACGGCTAGCTTCCACATTAGGACGAGTTACAATAATCCTATCTATCTCTCGGTAGAAAAGCTTCTCCGCTGCGTATGAAGCTGCCACATAGGTTTTCCCTGTGCCTGCACTACCAATCCCAAATACCACACTACTTCGTTTGATTGCCTCAAGATATATTTGCTGAGCTAGATTCTTAGGCGTAATGCTATTGAATCCGCGAATTGGCTCAACATTCTCTTGAACATTTCTTGTTCGTGCTTTCTTTGTACTAGCCATGTCTATCCTATGGTTATTTCTTTTTGGAAGATTTTTGTTTAGCTTTTGTTTTGGCTTTTTCTTTGGCCTCGACAGCGTAATAAACTTGTTTACCCTTTTTCGCACCATATTCTTTCTTCATGGCTGCCATCATAGATTTATTTACAGGCATTATTTCTTCTTCCTTTTATCATGCTGGTTCATTGCACGGTTTTTAGACTTAGACATTACGCTTAGGTTTCTAGCACTCTTGTCAGAGGTACGATGGTTACGATGATCTACATCTTTACCGTCTCCTTTTCGCACTTTACCTTTACGCTCCATAATAGCCCTTGCATGATTGCGTTCAGCTCGTCTTTTCTTTTGCTCTTCCGAGCTATTGTATTTACGTTGCCTTACGCTGTCAGCTTTAGCTCCTGATTTGTATTCACCCTTTTTAGCCATTATTGTTTTCCTACAATCTTAGTCAAATAATCCCTTGTCTCTTTAGGCAAGCGTGTCTCCCAATTAACACCAGCTTTACGAGCTTGTGAAATTGCCTTATCTACATTACCTGGGCCATAGTTATACGCAGCTAGTGCTTTACGCGTATCACCTTTATACTTGGCATCCATAGCAACCAGATAATCAAAACCACCCCTTAAAAATTCATTAGGTGATTTATCCTTCAGTGGTTCTACACCGAAACCAGGATTCATCTGAGTCTTAGGCATCATCTGAGTAAGTCCTTCAGCTCCTTTTGGAGATGTAAGGATTCCATTATCTTCATTGTAGTGTCTAAAACCACTTTCCGTCTTAATCACCTTGTTAAACAACCCTCTAATCTTCTTCTGAGATGGATTGTCATTCTCAGGAGCGAAATAAGCACCCCTAGGAGCCTCTTTAACAGGGCTAGGAGGGGCTATTTCTACTGGTCTAGGGGATAGGCCAGGGATGTACTTTTTAAGGTCATCAAAGGACATTTCCCAAGGCTTCTTAGAAGGAGCCGTAGATGGCTCCGTAGAGGGGGTAACAGAGGCTTTGACTGATTCTACTGCTTTACCAGCAGCTTGCATCAGCTTATCAAAGCTCATGTTCCAAGGGCCATTATCACTTTGTGGCTGTGGCTCGCCAGCTGGCTTTGTCTCTGTAGTCAAATGCTACTCCTTTACCTACATATTCTTGACCATCCACCATATCACCTGCTTTGAATGGGAAAGCGAATGGCATATAAGCCTGCTTGTTAGCTTCCCAATGTTTAGCATAATCTGTACTACCTTCTAAGTGAGCACCAAGACGAACTAATTCGTTAACAGCCTTTTGAGCTTTATTCAACGAATCCACTGTAGCCTTAGCATTACGCAAAGCTGTAGGGTCATTAGGGACATTCTTCAAATCAAACACAATACCTGAGCCACTAAACTTAACATCTAGGTTCTCAGGCTTAATTGCTTCAACAGTAACAGACTCACCGCCCATAGAGCGTCTCAATACACCAGCTGCTGGAAGAGCAGGAGCTGTAGTAAATGCGTCTTGAATTTGCTGTTGAACACCTTTCACCACCACTTGTTCGTAATTCAATTTGAACGAACGTGTAGCGTTGGTTAATACTTGTGGATCAACTTGATTCTTAGCAGCCCAAGCTCCATATTCAGGAGAAGCGAAGAAACGAACAGACTCTTGCACTGCTTTAGCATCACCTGCGGTAGACTTATTACCCACTTGCTTAAGCGACTCAGTTACAGCACGATTCATTTCTAATTGATACTGTGTATTACCTTCGTTACGGTTAGCATCTGACAAACCACCTTTAAGAGCTTTATAAACTCCTTGCTCAGTTTGTTGATCACCAACGAAGTTGGGAACATTCTGATCACCAGAGATCATCTTAGTAACAGCAGTTGTTACATTGGCAGATGTACCAAGTGTAGCTTGCAAAGCCATTGGACTGCCTTTGAATAGCTCAGCAGCAGCAACAGAGCGTTGCAACACAGGGTCACGCTGTAGAGCACCTAAGGCTTGTGTCTTAACGATGGTATCAATCTGTCCTTGCAAGTTAGCAGCATCAGCTTTAGGATCAAGCAATGCTTCAGAAGCTTTCTGCAAGTCACCGAACAAACGAGAATATGTAGCCCCTAGTTCAGGATTCTTACCACCAGCAGCAGCAATAGCCGCATTGATTCGTGTATAGTGCATTGTCAAGTCCATACGGGCTTGATCAAATGTCTTCTTACCAGAAGCAACTTGTGCTTTCAAATCCATAGCAATAGAACGAGAAGCTTCAAGGTTAGAACCAGCTAGATCGTTAATCAACGAAATGCTTTGTTCGCGTGTTTGAGCATCACGCAAATCTCTGTCCCAAGAGCCTTGAGCACGAGACTCAGCATTAACCTTAAACTGACGATCCATTTCTTTCTGCATACGAACAGAAGAAGCATGAGCACGAAGGAGAGCATCTTCAGCTTCCTTACTCATACCGGAGTAAAACTCTACACCGTCAGATTGAGCAGATAGTTTAGCGGATTTACGAATCTCCGCATCAGTCTTAACAGCTTCTTCAGCAATACCGATTTGTGTACCACTAGCGAAATTAGCTCGTGTCTTATTAATCGCATCACTATATTGAGAGAAACCTGTAAGATATTTACTAGTAATAGATCTAGAACGAGCAGCTCCTTCCGCAGCAGTCATCCTGCCGTTTTCCATAGCTGAGTTAATAGAATCAATCTCGTTTGAATATTGTTGAACAACTGTCTGCTCTTGTTCACGAGCCTTAGCTTGGAACAGATTAGAAATACCTTGAGCAATTGCTGGAGCAGCGCCAGCCAACATAGGAAGCATACTAGTGTTTACTGCCTGCTGTTGAACAGGAGCTAGTGGAGCGCTTCCTGCCCCTTGCGGGGCGGAGAGCTGCGTTGCTTGAGCACCAAACTCAGCCATATTTATTCACCTTTCTTTGTTGCTTTTTCAACGTCATCAACACGTTGCAACATCATTTGTTTCTGTTCTTCGCTTACAGGCATCATACGAATGTTATCTCGCAGAGAATTACCTTCTACAATTCCAGCAGCCTTCATGATTTGATACATAAGCTGTTGCTCTTTGTTCTGGAAGAGATTCTTAGTCATCCATTCGCTAGCAATGCGCTGAGCTTCAGGATTGTTCTCATACTTCTTAAGAACCAAAGACGACACCTTAGTGATGTATTCAATATCAGTGTTGCCTCGTGATAATTCACGTTGATAATATCGTGCTACATCGTCCATAACTTGTTCCACTTCAGCTTTGAAGTCTTTAGTTTTGGTAGATGCGGCCTTCATAGCTTGATACATATCTCGTTGGTTAGCAGATGGGAAGCCCAAAGCTAACATATAAGCTTCAAACGGATGAGCTTTAGGATCAATTACATTACCGTACTTGTCATAAATCTTACCTGTCTCTAAAGCCAAATGAGCTTTAACTGCGTTATTCCATCCTGACGAAATACTAAGCACATCGTTAATAACTGACAAGGCTTCTTGTGGGTCTTTGTAATCGTCTTTGACAATGCCGAAGAAACGACCAACAGAGCCAATAGCTGTTTGAACACGACTACCATCTTTCATAAACAATGCACCAGCAGGGCTGTTTGTAATAACACCAAATGCACCCTCAGTCATCATTGCTTTGAAGAACTGTGCCCAACCTTGCATATCATAAGGAGCCAAGCTAGAGAAATCAATATTAATATCGTCTGTCTTGAAATACTTACGAAGAGCTTCGTTATACAACATGCTCTCTAAACCATGGACAATCTGTTCACGAAGTTTAGGATTATCAGGAAGAATGTCTCCACCCAGCAATTCACTAACCAACATGGAACCGGGAACACCCCACATGATGGTATCAGCAACAATCATACGAGCGCGTACACCAGCATCTAGACGACGATTAGTAGCCTGCAAGAATGCTTTGTGTGGCACTTGCATAAACTGCAATACAATCGAAGGAGATGTTTGATTATACGGCATGTCTCCTGCATGGTTCATATCGTAGCTAAGAGCACGAACATCTGAATGCATTTGATCTTTAACAGTGAGGTCAGCAATGTTACGACCTTCCCGTTTATATTTCTCAAACACAGCAGCAGCATGTCCTAATGTGTTAGCGTATTCACCCATATCGAAACCGATACGACGAAGAGCATTAGGCACTGTTGACAGAGCTTTAGTAAATTTATTACTGCTGTCAGCAGCTTCTAACAATGTACCTCGTACCAAGTTCTGCTTATCAACAGCAGACATTAAGCCTGAGTTGTCCAAGAACTTAATAAACTCTGATACATCACTCGATGTACTAACTGTAGCACCAGCTTTATGAGCGCCGTACTGAGCCATGTATTTAACAATGTCACCATTGAGCCAACCTTTAGGGTTGTATGACCAAGTGCGTACCACCTGATGACCTTGGACAATCCACTGTCGTATTGGGTTAGTAGCAATGTACGCCATAAAGACACTGCCTTTACTCAAACCTGAAATACTAGTTTCTGATGTGAGTAAAGCAGCGCGTTCAGCTTTAGAATACCCTCTTGCACCTAACATGTCTGCAAGAGCATGCAATGTAGCTTTGAATGTTTGATCCATTCCGTTAATATATCCGTTCTCTAAGTAACGGAGATATTCGTAAGTGGTACGAGCATCAGCAATAGCAGACGATACATTCTCACCTTTAGCACCAATCTCACCCACTTCTCGTGGGAATCTAACACCACCCATCCCATCTGACGGTAAGTATTTCTGATACTGATTGATGAAGCGAGCTTTAGCAGCTTCTAACATTGGTCTAGATACTGTCCGTCCAGCAATACTCTTGGCAGCATGGATTGCAGAATCTACAGGGCCAACGACATAACTACCTTCACCCAACAAATTCAAACCAGTGGCATCTTCTAAGAGTTTACCACGATGACGCTGAGCAACACGACCAGAGGCCGAGTTAATATCAAACCAATCGTCATTGCTTGTACGCATAGCACGATCGTCAGCACGAGTTACATAAGACTTATCAGGATTCTGTGCTCGCATACGTGTAGCAAACGCTTCAGCTTCCTTAGTATCTCCTGCAACAGCAATAGCACGACGCATACCGTTAGCATCGATTTCATCAACAAAGCGAGGAGCTTTATACTGAACTTGATAATAACCTTCAATACGATTGAGAGCTTGATCGTTATCGTTTAGTTTACGAAGATATTCATCTCCGTTGTTACGAACCATTACATACTCAACTGTATCTTCACCAAATTGTGTTGGACGACGAAGACGGGCAACAAAGCCATTGTTCTCGTACAGCTCTTTCAAAGCTTGTCCTGAAGGAGACAACACCATGTCCGTAGTAGGATCATATAGTTTGTTAACGCCTTGGTAGCTTCCTAGTGGTCTTGCAAACAAATCAGCATTTGCAGAAACAAGCTTTTGATAACCTTGAGAATTCAATGTACGAATCAAATCAAGATTCTCTAAATAGAAATGACCATCCCAGAAATCACGCCAAGATTTAACAGCAGAGATTTCTTCTTTCGTAAATCCACGAGCTAGTAAATCAGCTTGATCGAATGCTAAACGCTTAGCGTTAGCTTCACGAATATAGTTATCTACTCGTACTTGTTGTGACTTAGACAGATCAGAATATTTGTCAGAGAATGTTGTAGCAATCTCTAGCATAAGCTTTTCGAACGCAGCAGCTTTATCAGAAGCAACAGTAGCAGCAGCTGTGTAGATCGGATGCAACATAGATGATGCATCAAACAACCAACGAGAAGCAGAGCCTTTAGAATTACTTACTAATGGTAGGCGATCTAACCAGTTACGCTTAACATCAAAGATTTCCCAGTTAGTTACATCAGTAGGATCAAGCTCTTGACTTGTTTCTACTCGTACCAGATAGTTGTCTTCGATACCTTTTACATCATCTAGTTTAACAGGTACATGGTCTAAGCCTTCTTTACGCAAGACAGTAATCTGTTCTGGCATAATACCTTGATGACGGAGAGCGTACAAAGCCTGATTGACAGCTTCTTCTGCGTTAAGGAATGATCCCTCAGGTGTTCCATACACAGCAGCAATCTTATATTGGTTACCATCAAGACGGAAAGAACTCATGTTCTCCATGATTTGCAAACCAGAAGCAGCTTTAAACTCATTAACCTTATTCGCCATAGCAGCAGCTTTTTCAGCTTCTGTATATTCTAATGCACCAGAAGTGTGAGCTGTTACAATAACTTCTTCAGGAATATCTCCTGAGTTACGAACACCACGCTGTACATCAACAGACTTAGTAGACACTCGCCCAGATTCTGTCACTACTTGCGGGAACACATCACCAGCAATAGCACTAATCTTATCGGTACCATACACTGCTTCAGCTACAGCATCATCACCACCGAACACAGCTTGGAACAAAGCCCTAGACTTATCAGGATTTGTATTATGAGCCATGATAGCTGGACTAGCTGGATTACTAGTACCTAGCACACCTTTCATTTCAATACGGCGTACCAAATCTGCAATAGGGGTTAAAGCACCTGGTGCATCTACACGACTAGCTTGTAATTGTGCAATCTCTTTTTCAATTGCAGCAATACGCTGATCAGCTGTAGAGGCTTTACGATTGGCTTCAATCTGTGCTTCAATACGAGAAGCTTGTGCATTAAGCTCTGCATTAATATCTTGAACACGTCGTTCTGCTTCAGACATAGCTTGTTTGAAACTAAGCCTGTCTGATTTCTGTAAATCTTTAGCAACAGTCTTGGTATCAGAAACAGAAACCAACTTAGCTCGTATGTCAGCCAGTTGTTGTGTTAGATTACGAACCTCACCCTTATCAAGCTTATTACCAGCTGAACCAAGCAAATCAGCCTTCTCAGACTCAAGCTTGGAAATCATTCTGTCTTGCTGACCGAAGATGTTGCTTTGAAGCTCATCAAATGTACGAGGGCGTAATGTACCTTCAAACACTTTATTCGTTTCTACGGGTTTTTGAGCTGCGTCAAGGGTTTGGGTTGCCTCAGTAATTTTATCAACCTTGCCAGCCCGTTTAGCCCCCTTAGCGAGGAAACCAATACCTACTACATCTAACAATCCAGACAGGTTATCCACCCACTGATCGAATGTAGTATATTGACCATTGACAATATCATTAGCCAAGATCATTTGATTAATCTGACTCTCGCTGGAAAAGATCAATCCACTCTTAGCACTAATTGTATCTAATAACGACTTAGTTACATTCATGCGTTCGTCAGCAGGAATGCTCTTAAGCTTATCTCTCATATCAGCAATTGAAGTGCCTGGAAGGGCAAACTGCTTAATAACATCCCAAGTGGATGCATTAGCAGGCAGCTGTGCTGAACCAACCTTTCCTGCTACAATGTTAGTACCGAAAGGAACAAACCATGAAGCAGCTGTATCTGCAATAGATGTTGGGTCTTTCCATGTACGACGATCAACATAGCTGTTGACTAGTCCTTGCTCCAACTCAATAGCTTTATTAACTTGGTTTAGAATATCAGCCACTTTGAGGCGAGACTTCTCAGCTTCAGGTGTTTCACCTTTACTTCCAGCAGTCAAATTACCAGTCATCAGAACAGTTGATGGTTCAGTCTTGGTTTGATTGAACGACTTAACTACGGCTTGCTTTTGTTCAAATGACACATTAGGATCAGCAAGAATATTCATTACTGTCTTTGTGTCGTTAGCAGTAGCTCTGGTGATGGCTTTATTTTGAATGCTCTTGGTGATTTCATCACCACCAGCTTCCCCTTCCGCCATCATCATTTGGAAGTTCTCAACAGCTTGCTCTGGTTGATCAGAGAGCAAAGAAGTTACAGCTGCACGATTACGAATAGCCGATGTTGGCAGCTTCAGTCCTTGAGCTGGATTATCTTGAAAAATTGCTAATTCATTTGGGTTTTGTTCAGTGCCCAACAAACTGTCAAGAGAATTTTCTTCCATATTATTTTATCTTAGATGAGAAGATGCTTGTGCTCAGTTGAAACAACGAACCCATGTTCTGAGCTTCAGAGCCAGCAAGCTGACTTTGTAAACCTAAATCAGCAGCATTTTGTTGGAATGCAGAAATCTGTTGACCTCTTTGAATTTCTCCAAGATTGGTTCCAATGTTAGTCTGGAGATTAGTCGACAAACTACCAGTAGCACCATATGCTCCTGAACTAGCAAGAGTGCCAGTGTTAGAAGCTGATTGAAGAATACGAGCACGTCGTACACGCTCTTCACGAATCTGTTGTCGTTGTTCGATAGCAGCTCGTTGAGCTTGTCCTGCTTCTGCTACAGAGCGAGCTTGTCTTTGCTCACCAGCAGCTTGATTCATTAGATCTTCTTGTCTTTGTCTAGCTTTATCAGCTTCATTATATGCTACAGCTCCAGCAGCAGCAGTAGCAGTTTGAACAGCAGTAAGTCCAGCTACACCACCTGTGGCATAGGCAAGAGCTGCTGCTCCTACAACCTTTAATGTATTTTTTCCCATGAAATAACCTCGTGTGGTACACCATCAATGTACCCTTGTAAAACAACACGCCCTCCAAATAGTTTTGCAAACTTTGGGTTCGGAGTGACCGTAAAGATATTTGTAATCCCTAAGTCCTCAGCTTCATTCAGGAATGCAGCAAAGACTTTATAAGCCTTCTTCAATACAGAAGGTTTCCAATTGTACACTTCACAGTGAAGGAATGTTCCCTCACTGTTAGTGTTTACTTGGAACAACACATCTTCGTCTTTGTAATAGACTACATCAAGTTGTTGCGTTTCCATTAAGAGCTAAGCTCCATCCAATAATACGGCAGTCTTTACCTGCCTCTGTTTCAAAATATAGAGAGAAGGCTTTACCACGACCACGCAGTTTATTGCGAGAAGTGACAACCTGGAATCCTGTATCGAATGTATCTTCGGGGCTTGTAGGAGTATATTGTTTACGATAACGATACGCCTGCATTAATGGACTCCACTTGTTAGAGTTGTATCCATTAGCCCAATCCCACATTGTACGAATAAAGCAGCTAGAAGCACCTTCAGGATTAAGCTCACTATCCACTCCGTTCTCAGTTCGTAAGAAGTGTACGGAGAGATATGGAACTTGTTTATGAACTGAAGAGTCATCAGCTGTATATGCTCCAGTTTGTAAGAATGCTTTAGCATCTACACCTGTACCATCCACGTCTTCCCAATCTAAGAAGAATGGGTTGTTATAGTAACCGAATGTGAAGTAGTTAACACCGCCAGACTTAATTACACACAAGTAGCGGCTAGCTTGTAAACCAGCAGAACGACCAGTATTAGGAACCAATACTTGCTCTGAACCAGCGAACACTTGATCACTACCAACTTGCACAATCGTATTACCTTCACCAGATTGGAATGGTGTTGACTTAAACACACTGAATACTTCAGCGTTATTTGTAGGTAAGTTGTATATACGATTTACATAGAACGCATTAATTGACAAATCAAGAATGAGTTCACGAGTAACTGAGTCAGTGTTGAATGCTGTACCCTCTTTGAACAACCAACGAATGCGTTTACCTACTGAATCGTAAGCACCCACTGCTGATTGTCTAGCTGTTGTGGGAACGTTCTCGTAGAATGTCTGAATAGTTTGTTGCGTAATGTTAGTAGATCCGTAAGCACCAAATTGATCCTTAGCAGCTACATAGATACCATCAACAGACCAATAGAACACCCGTCCTGAATCAGAAACAATGCTACTTGCACTGAGTGCTCCAAAATCAGAAATCTTTTCTACTTTAAAGTTGGTAGCTGAGAAACCATAGTCACTACCACCTGATAACGCCCATACACCGTTTGTACCGATAACCAGAAGGTTACCAGACACGTTAACCATAGATACAAGCTTATCCAAGCCTGATATACGGACAAAACCACCATCCGTATCTACTAGGTCTGAACTATCTCTTGATGTAGGATCACCGTCAGAATAACACTTAGTAATGTCCTGTAAGTTGGTAACAAGCTTAGAGAAGAACACATAGTTTGATAAATCAGGGCTACGCTTATTGGCTCCTGTAACAGTGCCATTGAAGCCGCCATAGAACACTCGTCCAGCAAATTCTACAACAGATGTAGCACCAGAAGTGGTTTTATCTAGATCTGTATAAACTAAAGAGGTATAATCTAAACTAGGATACTTAGCAGCATTAGCCACTACAGCAGCATTACGAGAGGAGTTACGATTCAACAAATCGATAATGAAATAACCTTTAGCTGATGTAATGTCAGCTCCAAGCTTTTCAGTATATAAGTTGGTAAACATCCGTTCGTACGGTGTAACACCAGAAGCTACAGCTTGATACTGTAAACCCACCCACACTGTTTCTTGACCGTTAGGATAAACACCTAAATCAGTCTTGAAAATACCAGCAGGATCATCTAGCGTACCAGCAGCGTTCTTACGAGGAATACCCCACGATTGGTTATATAAGTTATACCATTCGTAGGAGGTTAATGTTGAAGTACGCAGGCTAGGGTCTGCCTCACGGCTAGAAGACTCTTCTAGACCCCATACATCGCGTGTAAGAATACGTTTAGTCTCTTTAGTAAAGGTAGTACCATCATATGATACAACAGCTACATCACCTGAACCATCAACAACAACTAATCGACCATCAATACTAGCAAACGAATAACTGTTCGTTCCGGTGAATACACCTGTCAGTTTACCTTTATAACCAAGGTTACTAGACAAGGAAGATGCTTGTAGATCGAAGAACCACAAGTCATTACCCATCTTAACAACCAAGAAGATTAAAGAGGCATCTCCACGAACGTTACGCCATTCAAACGTAACAGGAGGCATATCTTCTAATTGTGAGTCGCTCAGTCCTGAATTGCGTAATACATGTTCTGTCTCATACCCCATCCCCAATCTACGATCTCGTGTACCGTTCCGATTAAGTTGGAAGTTCTCTTCATCAGAAGAAGCTTCAGGAGGGAAGTTAACAGGGCTGGCTTCAGTAATAAGCCCTTTAATAAAATTCTTAAACTCCAGCTTTATCGACTGCTTTGGCATTGCTTACTTCCTTTACGAGCTTACTATCCACATACTTATCAATAGCTTGCTTTGCATACACAGCAGTTGTAAACAAACTAGTTAGCACGTCAGGCACCTTACCACCTTTACCATCAGTCACTACAACCAAAAGCTTAGGGCTTTCTTTAGATGGTTTGATTTGATAACCTTTATAAATAATCATGGTCTGCGTCCGTAATTAGGGTATTGCACTCCACCAGCAGCTCTCCATGCTTTACGAGACAACCAACGCTGTTGGCGTTGAGCACTCTGTTCAGCTTTCTGGTTAGCCACTTGTTTCAATGCTAAGAATGCTGTGCTCTTAGCTTCTGACAACAAAGCAGGGAACGAATCAATTGGCAGTTCAGGAATGGCTTCGTTAGTACGAGTCCATGTTGGAACAATATATGCCAAGCATTGAGTTTTAGATTGTTGGAGTGTTGTTTCTTTATCTACTTCGTACGAATCTGTTACAAGATATGTATCATCAAACGAAGTCCAATATTGTGGAGGCTTATCGTTTACAATAAGAAGCTTGGAGCCACCATAGTCCCCAACGGTTGTAACATTATCGAGCGTAGCGTTTCTAGTAGAAATGTAACGCAAGAAAGCGTCCGGTTCTTTGTAGACAATATCTTGCAATAGAGGTTCTGAAATAGTTCCATTATCATATCTGAAGGAGACCAGCTCTTTTAAGTTGTCAGGGAGTTTTAAATAGTTAGGCTTGCTTGGCGAACCAGACGACTGTAATTGCATCAGCTTACGCATGAAGGGCCAATTACGATTACCTAATATTTCGTAATAACAGGTCTTGATGATCTGAGCTACTTGTTGTGCTTCAATTGTGTCATCCAAACCGTTCACTTCGTCGGCATCAAGATCGTTTAAAATATCTTGTACCATTTCAAGTAGCGTCATTTTCATATTACAAAGCCTTAATCATTTTAGCAGTTAACATCATGTTATTAATGATGACGTTGCCTGTTGTATCAGAAGCCATATAGAGCTGTATGTAATCGTTCTCAGCAAGCTGAATCAAGTCATTAGCTGCAAGCAAACCATCGTCACCATTAGAATTAGACTTGGTTAAAACTTTCATAGCTGAAAAAGTGGTATTGTTAATTTTAAATTTTAAACCAATTTTAGCTGTGTTGCTTGGAAAGCTAGTAAGACATGCCCAGAAATTAATCTCATAAATCCCAGCATGATTAACTGTTAACTTGTTTGTGCTGAATGTAACACCATCTTCTAAACCGTTATCGAATGGAGCACCAGACCCTGTAAGCAATGTATACTGGCTTGAAGTATTCAATGTGGTGTCAGCAACAGCGGTAAGAGCAAAAGGCACAGTGTTGTTTGTAATATGCATTTTACCAAACGCATAATCACGATAGAGATCAAATCCGTTAGATCCGTCTGTAACAATTTTCAATCGTGCTACACCGCCATCACCACTCAATCCGTTTAGTGTTTCAACGCCTGTTTTTTTCCAAGTACCTGAACCAGAGCCATTGGCAAAATATGCAGTATTGGAAGCAGCTGATGCCACCCCTTTTGATTCGTGTAATTCCGCATCGGGAATGTTCTTATGTTGTATCGCCATATCTGTCCTTAGAAACAAAAAAAGGAGCACTAGGCTCCTTTAATTGTTGGTTATCAGGCTTTGGCCTTGTTGAAGAATTCCAACACCAAAGTTGCTTTACCAGCACTGGTAGACGTAGGAGATGTACCGCCCATGTCAAATGCAATTTTAGCAGCAGCAGTTGTACCAGTAGAAGAGTTAGAAGCCCAAGTACCAGCACCAGTAGATGCGGGAACTTTAGAACCAACGTTCTCTAGTTCTGCTTCAGTCAACACGATGCCGTTGGTAGCAACAGAGCCAGCCAAACCGATACGCACTGTGGGAGATGTACCACCCAAGCTGAAAGCTTCGTCAACACGCAAATCTGCACGTTTGAACAAAGCACCTTTTGGCAGCACAACAGGAGGCATGAAGCTGTTTTGCAACATTTCACCAGTCAGGCCAATGCTCACTCGAATGAGGCTGCCGTCTTGGTCTTCAATACCTACGGTGTTGCCAGTAGTACGAGTACCATAATTTTGAAATACGCCGATACCGGCTTGATTTTTAAAAGACATTTATATTTCCTTTGTTTGTTACAATGGGAGAACTAGTCTCCCAAATTTATCAGCTGTTGACAGCAGAAGTGATGATGATACCGAGGGTATCAACACGCTGTGTACCGAAGCCCCAACGAGCAGAGGTAACAAACTCGTCACGACGCAAATCTTTATTGCGCTCGCCTTCCACCTTGGGCATACGACGCCATGCAGCCATAATAGGCTTGGTGTTGTCATCAGCCACAGACATGAACACGTTAGCAACGCCGTTGGTCACAGTAGTAGTGCCATCGCCGAAAGAACCAGTGTCCAAACGGTTAGAAGTGATGATGTTCCAGCCATACAGGTTCATCAAGAAAGTGTGCTCACGGTCAAAGCCGTTTTCCAAGATCTTCTGACCGAAGGGGGTAACATCACGAGCCAAGCTCACGGTCTTGTCCAAAGTGGCAGCAACCACAGGATCAACAATAGCGATACGACCAGCCATAGGCACGTTAGCTTTGTCGAAAGCCAGCTTCATAGAGATGAAATGGCTCAAAGCAATAACGTTGTTGGTTTCAGCAGAAGCGATACGATGAGCAAAGCCGTTAACAGCATTGGTTGCACCGTTAGTCTGTGAAGTGTTAGCCTTCTTCAAGAAACGAGTTTCAAAGATTTCTTGGATAGCACGGGTAGATTCGCTAGAACGTGCGCTCATCAGGGCTTCAACTTGAGCACCGTCTTCACGCAATTCATCAGTAACATACCAAGCATCGCCAACATAGTCAGTGATGGTCAAGGTAACTTCACCCGATTCAATAGGGGTGTAGTCAAAAGGAACTTCTTCAGCACCGTCTTGAATAGTCACAGTACCCACAGTTTTGATGTGGAGAGTAGTACCAGAACCGAAATCAGAAACGTTACGATAGAACGAACCAGGAAGCAAACCGTCTTGCAGGTTGCGGAGAATAAAAGCAGAATACTGCTCTGCTTCGATAAAAGCAGTGCTGTTTGCACGATTTTGAGACATTATTAGTCCTTACTTAAAATGTTTGAAATATACTTTTGGATCGGTGAGATCATGCACGGACATACCTTGCGAATGAAGCTCTTCGACCATCTTGCGAGAATTAACGCTCTCTTCACGCAAATCTGCGGAAGTGGCACCAATCAATGTTGGCTTAGCGTTCTTAGTCACAAAGGAATCTTGTTTGGGCTGAAACGCACTAGTGTTAATAGCGTTATTAGACGCTGGAGGAGGGGCACTAGGGGTTGTGTCTAAGCCTAACAGCTTTAGTGCTGCTGTCGGGGTCTTAGCAGCCAATGTGTTAATGTCTTGCACCGACATGCCTAGTTCTTTTGCTTTTCCGTAAAAGACCTCTTCAGACTTGTCACCGAAAGCTTTAGTAACGGTAGCAATAACTGTATCAAGGTTTTGTTTAGAAACAGTCTCTTGTTGTTGGCGTGTAAGTGTTTGATTAACTAAATCAGCAATTAGCTCTTCGGACAATCCTGGCTGAGCTGGTGGGCTAGCAGGAGCATTGTTCTGTTGAGTGAGTGCCTTGAGCGTATTCTCCAGTTCTGCAATCTTAGCTGCTGCCGCCTTCGCTTCTGCTAACTCTTGTTCCTGCTGTCGTAGCTTATCGCTTAGCTGAGGAATATAATCTTGCGAATGCTTCAACGCGTTAAGGGCGTCTTGAACTGTCTTATACTTTGGCTCTCCACGCTCATTCTTGATGGACATTAGCTGGTCAGCATAATTATCGCCAGAAGGAGGTGTTGGTGTATTACTACCACCATTATTTGGATCCTGTGGTGCAGGAGGAGTTTGATTATTGAAAATCGAAGTCTGGTCTGACATTGATTAAATTCTTATACGTATGAAAATTGGATGCGAGAGTAGGAATCGAACCTACATCTAGAGCTTATGAGGCTCTTGAATTACCGTTACTCTATCTCGCTACATAAGTATTTCTAGTATTAATACTCATTCATTCTTACTCGTTCGTTTCACTCACTGAGTAAGTATACTAATATATACTAAATACTTGTAAAAGTATATACTTCGTTTTTTAGGTTTTATCGACAGAATCACTCGAAATTAATGAAATAACTTCGTAAATAGCTCTTTCGTACCCTACAGCGTCAGCTTGTACATACGCCCAGGAGGGCGATTCGTACATATTCTTCTGTCGAATTTCTTTTCGTAGAGCGTTATTTTTGTCTTCTAAGATTGCCGATAGGCGTTCACGAAGGAAAGCCGAAGCCTTGAAATCACTCTCAAGTTCTTTAGCTTTCTCTTTCGTCAACCCTTTAGTTAGGATTGTTTTCATTCTTGGACGGGCATAGATTGCTCAACCATCAGATCTTCTGTGGCTTGCCCAGCAAGACGTTGAGTTTCTTGCTGCTCAAAAACTGCCACATTAGGCCGGATAAGCTCGTAACGACCAACATTGAGGAGGTCTTCCACTGTCTTAGCCAGCTGAATAGAGCTGATATGGGCTGAGATTTGGTTCCAAATAGGCGTATTAGCCAGGCTAGTGAGGTTTTGAACCATCTGAGCTTGAGCTGCAAAATGCCTAGCTCCAATAGGACGAAGATTGCCGGAGGCGGTAATATCGTCCTTGGTAATCTCCATAAACTGCTGAACACCTAGATCATCGTCCATAACACGGATAATGTCTGTACGGTCTAGATTACGACGGCCCACCTCTAGCATCCCATTTAAGACAGGCTCTAGAAGCTCGATTTCGTAAGTAGTAATCTTTTCCTGGAAAATACGACCAGCTGCATTCTGGAGCTGTTGTACTTCGAAGGCTGTTTTCTCACCAGCTGAACGAATACCCATAGCCTCTCGTGGAGCGCCAGCATATTGTTCCATACGCATTTCGATTTTGTCGATGCTGTTCTCTGCTGTGATAACCCATTGTACATTACGAGCCAGTTCTGTTACATCACCGTTCTCGTCAATGTGAATCTCTTCGCCTGGCTGGTAGGTAAATTGTTCCACTTCGCCCTTAATTACAAGAGGGGGTAGAACTGCCAAGTCCATAGCGTCAGCTTTTAAGTTCTCTAGGTGGTCAATACGATATTGCATGCCCACCAAGTTCTCTAATGGCCCCATAGCCCAGAGATTATCTGGTCGGGTACGCCACCCTACATGGTAGATTGGAGCAGAGCCATTCCAGCTCTTTATGGCCTCATTACGTATGACAAACATACGGTCAATAATGCTAATGACACGTCCACGTTGCAATGAGCCATCTGTCTGATTATGAATATCTCCGTGGAATTCCAAAATCTCGAAATAGTCACTTTGTAAATACTCTGAATAATTTCCAAAACCATCAACTTGGAATCCCTCTGATTTATCTAGATCATCCAAACCGTAAGCGTTGCCATGCTTCATCATTTTGCTACGCTTGGCTAGAGCTTCTTGAAGATACATGTTATCTGGCTCATCTTTAGCCATACGCATGAGTTCACCCATTGGCTTGACATAACGAACAATTTTGAACGATTCTTTAAATGTCTGGGCTAAAGGGTTGAAGACAATATCTAATGGGCTGATACGACGAATACGAGGGCCAATAAATTGAACAACTCTATCGTTCATATCGTTAGTTGTATATGACGATTCAAAATCCACTGTAGCAAATGCATTGCCATAGTCGATATAATCATACAACAGCTTGCTCATTTCAGTTCGGAAATGACCTTCTCGTGTCTTATTAGCCATGTAAGACTCGATGGCTTTAGCTTTCTTTTTGCTGCCATCTTTCTTACTATAGCCTTCCCAACGAAGCCATTCGTCATTAGGGAATAAGGCAGACAAGTAGTTAGAATGTAAATTATCACGAATCTGACAAAGCTTAGGCAGCGTAGTGCTGTTTTTCCAAGGCAATGATTTATTCGTAGTAGTTGTGGTATCTGTGGCAAAAATATAATTACGAAGCTCTTTCCAAAGCTTAATTTTCTCAAAGCGTTGAGTATTATACGTGTGCCACGTATTTGCAATATATTTGGCTTCGTTGTCTCGACCAAATGCTGATGTGATTTCTAGTGGTTTAGTTGCCATTAATTACCTATACATGACACCGCCGAAGCGTGGATTAAACTGTACAACATTATTGATTTCTTCTCTGTCTCGTTGACGTTTAGGCTTCACTGCAATCTCTACAGCACAAGCTAAAGCATCTTTAATGTCATCGTGTGCTGGACGAGCCAATACAAGCTCCTCTTCCAGCATGTCCGTATATCCACCTTTAAAGTGCCATACAGACTGGTTTTCATATCTGTGCTCTAAAGCAGCAGCAATACGCTCTGCTTTATTACCTTCATTACGTGTGGGACGATGCTCATCAATAGTTAGTGTTAATCCTTCTTCTCTCATTTTATCTTTGAGATCACGAACAATAACTGCTTGAGCCACGGTCACTTCAGCACGTAGTTTCTTAAATTCCCATTTAGAATGTAATGCTGTGATTTGGTTGAAATATTCACCAATTTTATCACTCTTAAACACTACAATATCTAAGATATAAATGAAGTTGTCTTCATCTACTCCAATCACTACAATAGCTGTATTGTCTGATTTCTTGCTTAAACTGAAAGCGAAATCAATTGCTGCGTATACATTTAGACGTTTACGTTTAAAATACCAAGACCCGTTTTCTTGTTTAATAAACTTTTTATCGTAATACTGAAAGCGGTTGCGGTCTATTCTATTAGATCCTGGGTCGTTTGGATTGTTATAGTATTGTGCGTAAAACTGTACCCTGTCAGAATATTCAGCCCTGATTCGTGCTAATACTTGTGCATCAAATCCAAAGAACTTCTTATCCTCACGCATAGCTTTAGGCCATAAGTATAATCCGTCTGTCTCTACTGCGTACTCTTTAATCTCCCATACAGGGTTACGTCCAGTTATATTGCCTTCGGCATCATATAAATCGTATTCCTGTGCTTTCCAAGTAGCATAAACGTCTGAAGGATGATAGCGCGTTCCGCAGGCCATAGTGAAGCCACCAGCATTACGAATGGACGTAAACTGAGAACTCTTCTTCATAACCCCATCACGACCATCTTCCGTATAAGCATTCTCCGGAACCACCAAGTCGTCAGCAATAATAATGTCAGCGTGCCAGCCAGTTGTGTTGGTGGTCAATCCAGCAGTGGACACTGTAGCATCACGAATGCCTTCTAGTTTACGTTTGATATGATCAATTGTAAACTTTCGTTGGCTCCATTTCTCTCGCTTACCCTCTTGCGGGTTAATATACTCTGGGAAATATCTTTGGAAAATAGAGCTGCCAAGAATGTTCTGAATTGCATAAAGTTGTGTTTCAGCCAATTCAGCTGTGGCAGATACATATAGAATTGTAACTTCAGGATGCCTAACAATAATCCAAGCTGCCCATGTAGCCACCATATGGCTCTTCAAATGAGCACGAGGAAGCATAATCAGCTTGTTGCTGGTCATGTTCTCTTGCATACCGTATAAAGAATATTCTTGCATCCATTTGAACAATTCTTTATGAATATCACCGTATACATATCCAGGATTAACTAGACGCGCAAAGAAGAAGAGGTCATTCATCGCTGTTTCACGAATTTGCTTAGCCTCTTCAGGCATCTTCTCTAATTTCACTACAGCTTGTTTACGCCAAACATCATCTTCTGCTGCCATATTTATCCTTGGTTCTGGAACATACGAACTACATCACCACCGTATTCATCACTAATACGAGCTTGAATTTTCTTCTCATGCTCAATATCTGCTTTAGTGGGACGACCAGCTCCTCGTTGTGTCCATCCTCTGTCAGCCACCCATTTGGCAGCTTGAAATGTTCCTGCACGAGCCTGTGCAATAACATCTAACACAGCTTGAGAGCGAAGCTTTACTTCCAACTCATCACGCCATTCATCTATATGTTTACGAATCACTTTGTTTTCACACAAGCGTTGCCAGTGTTTCCAACCAAGTAAATGCATTTGAGCAAATTGATACTCTGTAGGATCATCACATTCAAGATACAACCTCTTCAAAGAGGGGTAGATTGTGCCATTGTGTTCGTGATCATAATCTTTCAAAGTAAACACAGCTTCATCTCCATAACCAAGCTCTAGAAATAATGACTGTGTTCTAAATTTACCCATTGTATCTAACATCTGGGTTTTCTTTTCCATTACCATTTAACCTTATTAGCCCAATATGCGGCAGACATTTTACCTTTAGCAATATTAGAGGCGTGACGGGCTTTAAATGCTTCGTTACGCTTAGATCCTTCTGGAGAACCTTTAACACCCTTTTGACCAAAACGAATAAGCTTTGTTTTATCGCCCTCTTTAGCCACAACTACATGGCTTTTGCTTGGATGGCTAGGTGTTGCTTTAGGTTTATTGTAGCCTGATACACCTGCACGAGTAAGCTTAGGATCTTTTTTAGTAGCCATAATTACTTTCTATATTGACTTGTTTTCTTTGCAATGTTTTTAGGCTGAGCTACAAATTGCTTACCTTTAGAATTGCCTTTAGCTTTAGCACGATTGGTTGCAGCTTTCTCTGCTGGAGTTAATGCATTCCAAGCTGCATCTGGTAAATAGCGTTTCTTACCTTTAGACGGTTTACCGTCTGATGTACGCCATTTCTGATCTGTCCATTTCTTTAAAGACTCTTGAGGCTTTTTCATGACTTATAACCTCCACCTTTAGCTTTATATTGTTTAGCTAAAAGCTGAGCTTTACGAGCTGACCATTCACCTGGGTCACCACCTTTCGTACCTGCTTTAATTTTTTCAAACAAAGCCTTACGCATAGTAGGTTTAGTGTATACACCTGCTTCGTTAACACGAGATTTAGTTTTCTTTTTAGGCATATTAAATCAATTCAAAATGTGGGCCATCAAAGAACGATTTAAAATCTCCACCCCAACGAATAGGAATGTTAAGTTCTTTAGAAGCTTGTTTCATTGCTTTTGCAATTTCAAAGTATAATGGCTTTTCCCAAGATACATCAGGGCCATGTAAAGCCCCCAGATCAACCGCTAAGCCCTCTAAATGTTTTGACTTAAGGGTTTGTGTCACCTTAAGCTTTAAAAGCTCTTGCTGGCGCTCTGGTGTGCGTAGTCCTTCTAGCACTTTGAAATCTACTGTAGTAATTTCAATAGCACGTTTAACCACTTGTACTAAACGACTGTCTACGCCCTTCATTCGATCTAGTGATTTTTGTGAAAGAGAGAAAGTCATTTATTGTTCCAGTTATTTACAATGCGTTGACCGAATAGAAAACCAAAAGCGATATTAGCTGCTTCTAGAGCTGTAACATACACTCCTGCTGGAAGCCCTGTAATAAACACTGAGCTAATACCACAAGCAATTACAGCTAAAGCACCAACATAACGAGCTGAAGCTCTTAGATCAATAACCCATTGTGAAGGGGTGCCTACAGGCTGATCTAAAAGAGCTAGAGCTTTAATACGTTCTACTTCGCTAGCTTCTAATTTTAGTTTATCTTCAATGGTTGTAGGCTGTACACCACCAAACCACTTAGTAGTAGCTTGTTTAAGAGCTTCAGCTCCAATAGGAACTAAGGCACCAATAATAGATTCAATAATCATTTATGACTCCACCATACAGTTACAGCAGTTACTACTGTACTTAAGTAGATGATTGGCTTAATTACTTTAGCAAGCCACTCAAGGGCTGTAAAAGCCCCTTGAGCAGCATGAAAAGCAACTAGCATTTCCTTCATTTCTTCACGAATATGGAGAACTTCTTGTTCAACTACTATGAGGCGTTCATAGATTTCTATGTGTGAAATTTCTTTTTGTGCCTCATGTGTCATCGCTCACCCATTTTTGTGAATTAATAACAGCAATTAATTCTTCTACAGAAGTGCAAGACTGTATCGCTTGTGTTAGACGATTGGATTCTGCAATAATAGCAGCCCGTAAAGCAAGCGTTTTAGCAGGAACATCTACATTTCGTTCTGCTTTACGAATAATCATCCAATCTGTTGCAGAAAGAAGCTTATTAGCTGTATCGTTAGTTTGTGTAATATATAAAGATTTTAAGCCTTTGTGGACAACCTGTTTATTAGTGTCCACCATGCTTTCGGTTTCTTCATCATAACGTTGCACCATTAGCGGTGTTCCGTCTTCTTTAACTTCTAAACGATCTTCTAGTTGCTTAGGAATGCCTACGCCCCAATAAAAGCGATCGTCATAGATTTCAGGATCAGCCTCTTCAGTAATACCAATTGCAGCTTTTTCTTCTGCTGTGGTTAGTCGTAACCAGTTAGCAGGGTATTGAACATCACCAGCAATAAAAGGTGTGTCAAGTGGTAGTGGTCTACCTTCTAATTTAAACATAATTTTCCTTATCTTGCGAGTGAGTTCTTGAATGGATTTTCAGCAAACGCGGCAAAAATGAATGTCCCACCACTGGCGTTTTCTGAAGTCTGCGCCGACCGCCATTTGAATCCGTTAGATAGCAAGTCAAGGCTAAACAAATTGGTGTACTCTGCATCAGCGAAGTTTGGCGCTAACGAATTTGTGGCGGCATTGAATGTACTTCTAGAAGAATCCATTACGATCCAAGCGTAGCCGCTAGCATCAGTTCGCTTCACCAACACATACCTCGGCCTAAACCCGCAGTACACAAACGGGCCATCAGTAGACCCGTTGCCTGTGTATGAGCCAAAGCGACTGAAGCCTGCGACTTCTGCGAATAGGTAGGCGACCATTGTCGCGCCTGCTATTTGGATTCCTGTTCCGCAATAGAACACGCTGCTTGTTGGCTCACCACCCCAGATGTTGCTTGATGTTTGAACAGCCGCAGTTGAGTCCATATTCAACCAAGTGCTTGCCATTGCGCCAAGCGATTTGTGAGCGGCAGTCCAGTTGCTCGTGTTACTGCGAGACTTCACAATAATCATCGAAGGTTTGACGCCAAGATTGTGGGCAAACGATGACGACCCGCTTGACGGGTTTGTGAAGGTCACAATGTCAAGGCCAGCGGTGGCTGATTCTTTCCATTGCCAAGCAGCGTATGTGTATGTGCTTAAGTTCAACGCGCTTGAGTTACCTGCAACGCTAAAGCCATTCGAATTGAACGAACTAATGTATGTGCCAGATGCTTCAGCGCCAGTTGAATCTGACAGCAGAATGTTGCTGCCGCCACGGACAGCATCAAACAGACCGTGGTTTGAAGCATTGTTTCTAGCTTTAGTCCAAACAAAGTCTGGCTGCATTGAGCCGCCGTTCACAATGCTTTGTGCTGCACTTGTGCCCGTGTACAGCGACACATCAAAATACTGATTCCCCTTCAAGATGCTAGGCGCTGGCAAGTTCTGCGTGTTCAGCGCTTTGAAGCCTGTGGGTGGGGTGTAGGCGAAGGGGCGTTGACCGAAGTTCACATAGCAAGAAACAACAGAACCCGATGAGCCATCGCCAACAGCAGGGAAGTATGGGCCTGAAGTTAGACTTGAAAATGCTGTGCCTTGGCTAGTATTGTTTTTATAAAACACCAGCGTACCTGCGTCAGCATCAAAAGCAACACCAATCACATCGTTCGTTGTGTATGTCGCCCCATAAGCTGAACCAGAAGCGTTAGTGTATTTATTGCCATCCCCGCAATATGACCATCCGTTTGCATTTTGACCAAGATATTGGCTTAAAGTAGCGGATGAATTTGCAATACCGACTAACAATCCAGCAGGTGCGGCATTAGCAACAACTTCCCAATACCACTTGCCGCTGGTTAATCCGATTGATGACCTTGTGGTTGCGTTTCCAGTTGGGCCAGTAAAAGTCAAATTGCCATCAGAGATGGTTGCGCCACTATCAAGTGGGTTCAACACGCAGTAGTTCCCCCGCCCATTCCCGCCATCAGCCCACTGCGTTGGCACATCAATCATCGAGTCGTAGGTCACCCCACTGGTCACCGAGATGTTGTTGGGTGTCCAGTTGTTGCCGTTACCTGAGTAGTCCTTGCCGATGGTCGTGGCAGTGTTGTTGCTGTTGTCTGAGAAGTTCAGATAGAAGCCGTTTGTGCCGTATGTGCCAGCGTATTTCTTAGGCTTCCACACGCCTGTGACTGCATCGGTTTCGCCGAAGCTACTTGGGGTTAGGGCTTGACCGTCAATGAAGTTGACTTCGGTTAGGTAGCCGTCGAAGTATTCAGACGCTGTTGCGTTATAGCGACCTATCTGATGAGAAACCGCACTGTTGATCTTCGTGTCGGAATTCTGTGTGATTGGCGTACCAGAGAAGGCTGTGACTTGCAAGCCGTTCACATACACCCTTGTTCTATTTGAGCCTGTGGCCTGCGTTGTGTCCACTTGAACAACGATGTGATACCACGCTGACGGGTCACGATAAACTGGCGTTGACTCAAAGACATACCCGCTATTCAAGTACACACGAATGATGTCCGTGCCACCAAAGAAAATTTGGTCTGAGTTAGCAGAACCACCAGAGAGCAGTTGACGGGATGTTCCAAGAGCGCCTTGCTTTACCCAAGCGCTGTAAGTCCAAATCTTGTTATTGGTTGGCGTGCCAAATGTTCTACTGAATGAGGCACTCGCACTTGAGCGCAGACGCACAGATCGGCTGATGTTGTAGCCATCATCACCGGAGGCTATTAAAGGAATTGAATTAATTACGCTCATTTAACGTCTGCCAGTAAACGTGCTGTAATACGTGTAGCGCTTTCAACGTAATAGCAAAGCACATCCACTGCATTAGCTGTTGTTGTTAATGTTGGGGCTGTCCCTGTAGGAAACTTAAAATAGCTGCCATAGGCTAATGTACGACTACCTGTTCCATCTTGGGTTATGACAATAACACCAGATTGTCCTGCTGTCAAGTTAGTAGGGTTGGCTAGTGTTCTATTACCACCTAAGGTTACTGAAAAGTTATTAGCTAAAGCAAAATTAGGCGTAATTGTAGCTCCATCTGTTAAGGCAGAAACACTTCCACGTTGAGCAGCTGTAAAGCTTTGAGCCACATCTGTTTTAGCTGTATCTGCATCATAAGCTTGTACATCTGTACCAATAGCCAGCCCTAAAAAAGAACGAGCACTAGCTCCACCAGCTCCTAATGTTGTTAAATCAGCATCATATGCTTGTACTGACACACCAATAGAAGCAGGAGCTAAATAGTCTGTACCAGCTACAGCCGAACTAAACGCTGTACCATTACCTTTAACAATTCCTGTAGGAATGGCTAATCCTGCTACTAAGGCAGCAGCAGCATCAGCACTAGCATCAGCAGCATTAGCTGAGGCATTAGCTGCACTAGCACTTACGCCTGCGGCACTAGCACTATTAGCAGCTGCTGTAGCACTAGCTTCAGCATCTGTAGCAGCATCAGCTGCTTGGCTAATATATTCACCTACGTCTTGCCCATCAACTGTAAATCCACCCTGGATTGTCAAGTCTTGGATATTATAAATGCTATTACCGTTAGCATCTATATCATTTTGTAAAGTATTAGGCTCTCCTTCAGGATTGTCCCTGTAAAGAACCTTTGTCTGAAGCTCTTGTTCCAGTTTATCAAAATTGTCATTGATAACACTAAGAGTATTCAGATTCGTAACGTCATTTAAGACAATCTTACTCATTGCATTCCTTTTCTATTTCGTGCTGTCGCACACACAAATAAAACACTATTTACTTCTATACGTCCCTTCGGGACATACATATGTATGCGAAGCATACGTCTATACTTATTCTTGAGCATATTCTTGAGAATACTCTTGGGAATATTCTTGAGGATATACTGGAGACACCTGTTGTTGTAATTTCTTGGAGAAAATTAGGAGGTGTCCATTGTTGTAATTTCTAGTAGAAATTTAAAAGGTGCATTGCACCATATTGAACCTACCCCTAACCCCCTGTGTACCCCTTGAGCATATTATCATATTATCATCATACCATTGAATGAGAATGATTATCATTTGGGGTGTAATGTACCACTTTAGCATTATTCATTACCACTTAAGGATTATTCACCCATTCTCTTGTAATACTTGAGCCTTACCCTTGAGATTTATTTACTACTAAATGCCTCACAACCCGCATAAACACTAGCTTTAGTACTAATCGCCTTCGGCATACTAATACTTTCCTATGACACGAAGTGTCGTTTAGAATACTTTTCTATAATATATTTACATTGTATGCGGCATATAGTATTACATTAGGTGTCAAAATTCCGACACATGTCAATTTTCCGACACCATTTTGTAAGTTTGGCGTAAGAAATATGTCGGTTTTCCGACACTTTTTAGAATACTTTGGTATACATTGGTAGCGAATTAGTATTCATTTTGGGGTTGGCATGGCCTTTGCTTATGGTATTGGGTTAGCCGATAAGGGGTGAAAATGGACAATCTGAAAACTATAGGTTTACAATTTGTTCTTGGCATAGTCTTTGCATTAGTCTATGCGTTGACCTTGGGTTGACCTTCTGGTGTGATGCCATTGTGCATCACGGGTGCCAGTTCTTTAATAATTTAGTGTGATGAATGCGAGCGTAAGGGGTTAGCCTAAGCTAGATTTTCCCTAGTCGTTCAATCCGCAGTGTGGTGCGTTTACGGTATGCCGTAGGCGTGACTATGCGTGCCATTGTGCGCCTACATAATCAAAAGGGGCTAAAACTTGCATAGAATGTACTGTAAAAGTATTCATTCTAGCGTTAACGCATGGAAACTAAGGGGATGCACCCTTTAGTATTAATTACAGTCATACTAAATCGTTCATTAAAAATTTATAGGCCGTAAGTATTACATTGTCATTATGTGACAGAATGTAATGCTTTTCTACTCCCTTTTGGAGTCCTTGGCATACCAAGCCCGATACAGTACAAAAGCATTAATTCTCAAGCATGATAGCACAATCGTTCTACTAGGCCTTGGTTTACTAAGTCCCGATGTAATACACATGTATTACACCAATGCGGATATGTAAGCCCTTTGCATTGTGACAGAGTGCAAAGAGAATACATCCGTATTCAATTCAATCGAAAAACTGTAACTTTTGGAGTAAATACCATGTTTGATAAAAATACTTTTGAACGCTCGTTCAACGCTAGCCTTGAGAAAATTGCTAATTCTGAGAATGTTACGAAAAAAGAACTTCGGGAAATTTCTCGCACAATTCTTGAGGCTTGGCACGCTACGGGTAATGTCATTTACATTAACCGACTTCTCAAGGTGTTAACCCCCGTAAACAAAAAAGCAATGGTGCAATTTGCCAAGCATTTTGGGGGCTTTTCGTATGACGATACATTGTGCGAATTCACCCACAAGTCCAAAAAACGATATGACAATGCCCACAAATTGTGCATGGAATTCTTAGCCGACCCGCATAATAATGTATGGACTTGGGCCGAGCGTCATATTGAATTGACTGTCAAGCCCTTTGCTATCGAAAATGTAGAGAAATTCATTAAGGGCGCATTGCAAAAGGGTCAAGGGGTAGGATTGTCTCAAGTTGACATTCTGAAGGCCGTATTCAAGGCCGGTATTGAACCAGAATGCATCATGCAAGTAATGGATGAACTAGGTTTTGAATTTGAGGAAACTAGCCCTAGTTTGTCAAAAGTAGAAGAATCGCCCTTCTAATCTAGCCTTACCACAATCTGACAATCTAAACTAATAAGCCACCTAGGGGTTTTCCTTAGGTGGCTTTTTGTCGTTCTAAATCCAAGGAATTCTATGCCTCGCGTACACGCTCGCCTAGTATATTTAGATTCTGATATTCGTACCCTTTGGTTTAACCAAGGGCTTTGGCCTTTGGCGTATGCTTTGAAAGCTAACGCGAGGCTAAAGCATGATAGCTCTGGCAACGGGAATAGGGCTGGCCTGCAACATAAGCTGTTCTGATTATGGAAAATATATGCCGATGTGGAGAGGATATAGCGCCTAAGCGTTATAGTTTGGGTTATCGTACTTGCTTACCATGTGGTGAGAAAGAAGCTCTCCAGCGTAAGCATACTATAGTCCCAATGCCTAAGAGTAACTACATTGTGGTTACAGATTATTCATTACTGAAGGGATTGAATAGTTCCCATAAAGGAGGTGTCACATAGATCACTGTATAAGTATTTCTAGTATTTATCGAATCCTACACTCACTCACTCACTTCGTTCGTTCATTCGTTACGCCGATTCATATATACTTATGTACAATCGTATACCCCGAAAATGAGCGATTCTAGACACAAAAAAGGAAATAAATATGGTTTTAGACATAAAACCTGGGCAAATTGTCATTTCTAAGCGTAAATTTGCTAGATTTGGTGTTGGTAGCGTACATGAGGTACATTACCTTCGTAACGGCTTAATAAAGCTCAAAGGCTATGGTAATTTGTTTAACGAAGGGGCATTTGATATTGCCCCTGAGGGCGTTAAGATTCCTAAACCTGACCTTCTAACTAAGCTTTTGAAGCAAGTTGCTGGTAAGACAGGGGTTTGTTCCTATGCCTTGGAATATGCGGATGGTACAGAGCGTTTCCAAGTGAGAGATATTTGCCATGCTCGTTTACAATTCGGTGGTTGGAATGATGAAGGGGATAAGCGTAAGCTCAAGCGTGTAGCCTTGTGCCTTCAAAATACTGTCAAGGATGAGAAGTATCGGGAAAGTTATTGCCGATTCCTAGAATACATGCTGAACAATAGTCCTTGGGCCAGTGCCTTCGAGACTAAATACAGCCCTGAAGTGCTCAATACAGGCGTCTATCTCGATGTTACCAAGCCATTCTCATTCGTATGTGCTGCTGCTATTGCCCTTCGTACAGGTCACGAATATCAAGACAAGCTCCCCCTATTTTCTAATCTTCTAGACATGCGCTATAGCCCTAATGTGGCCTACATCATGTCCCAGATTGTTGTTGTTGATAAGGGACAATCTGTCATTAAGCCATTTGAAGGGGGTCACCATGTCTTTAATTCGTACATGCGAATGACAGACATGGCTTCGTTCTTCAACGATGGTGTTATTGGTGTAAACGGTAACGATGTAGCATATGAGGATGCATGGGGGAGAGCTTATAAAATCTTCCTTACAATGGCCCCTAATGCTCAGAAGAACCAAACTAGCTTTATGAATCAGCTTATCAAGGACAATCCTGATTTGGTAAGTGATAAGAAAATGGATTGGGGTGCTCATTACAAAGTTCTTTCCGTAGGTAAGGAGATTGACCTGTTCAAAGTATGTAACACACTAGCAAAGGTGATTAAATGAAGAAAGTATACATTGTAAATGGTAGTTCAGCCTATCGTGAGCTATTCCTGTCTCTGGGTTATTCTATTGGGGATAATCTAGATGTAGATTTAGTGTGCTTCACTGGTGGTGAGGATGTATCCCCAGAATTGTACGGAGCTAACAAGCACCCTACCACCTTTAACAATCCTTCTCGTGACGCTTACGAGGCTGACATATTCCAGCTCTGTAAGGACAGGGGTATTCCTATGGTTGGTATCTGTAGGGGTGCTCAGTTCCTTAATGTAATGTCAGGTGGTGAGATGTATCAGGATGTTTCCTACCATGTAGGCAGTCATTTGATTACAGACCTTGAGACAGGCGAAAGCATCTGGGTGTCATCTACCCATCACCAGATGATGAAACCCTCCTCTAAGGCCGTTCTAGTGGCTTCTGCACACCTTGCTGGTGAGCGTGTCTGGTGGGACAATGGTGTATTCAATAAGGACACCTCTAAAGAGGACATTGAGGTGGTGTTCTATCCAGAAACTAAGGCTTTGTGTTTCCAGCCCCATCCAGAATTTGGTGGGCAGGAATATAAAGGTATGCAACGCTATTTCGGGGAACTGATTGAGCGTTTGCTTGTTCGTAAACACAACCATATCGGTTGCACTTGCTAAGGAGTTGGTATGCTTTTCTCAATTGGTATTCTGATGATGTTTATTGCGTTGGTAATGGATCATGTGTCAAAGTCTGACCGTTCATTGATTGTAGCTAATACATTGGCATGGGCAGGCTTGGTCTTTGTAATGATTAGTGTAATTGTATATGGCTGGTTTACAATGCTATGATAAACCATGATAGCTCTCGTCCACAGCCAAAAGCTGTGTGGCCTTTTCCTTCCAGCCTAGTCCCTGCCAAGATTAGAGAGGAAAAGCCTGTTGTATTGTTTATAGGTGATCCGTTCTTTTTCAAATGGAGAGAAGATGATGAAGTAATTGTTGCTGAAGTTCGTGCCCTAAACCACCCAAAGCTAGGTGCTCAGCGAGTTCGTACTTCTCAGGTTCTTAATAAGTTTGACGACGGTTCATTTGAGACAATGAATAGTCGTTATGTCCCTGCTCATCGTGTTTAACATTAATCGGAGAGATTTATGTGTGGTTTAGTTGGTTGCGCTGGTGTTCTTACTAGTGGTGACGAGAAGGCATTTAACCAAATGCTTATTTTTGATTCTGTTCGTGGTATTGACAGCACTGGCATTGCTGTTGTGTCTCGTGACGGTGAGGTGAAGATTGTTAAAGAGCTGGGTGATCCTTTTCAACTGATGGATAGCAAGCGTTATGATAAAGCGTTTGCCGGACTTAATCGTGTTGTTATTGGTCATAACCGATGGGCTACAGTGGGTGGTGTGTCTAAGAATACAGCTCATCCGTTCGAGTTCTCTAACCTTGTAGGCGCTCATAACGGTACATTGACTACCAAGTATCGTCTTGAAGATCATGCAGACTTTCCAGTAGATAGTCAAGCTCTGTTCCACCACATTAACAAGAAGGGTGTTAAAGATGCTTTGAACTATATGGCTGGTGCTTGGGCCTTAACTTGGTGGGACAAGGAGAACGAGACAATAAACTTCCTTCGTAACAAGGAGCGCCCTCTATTCCTTACATTCACAGAAGATGGTAAACGAATCTTCTGGGCTTCTGAGGCATGGATGATTACATCAGCCCTTGCTCGTAACAACATCGAGCATAAGCCACCTGTAATGATTGGGGAAGATCATCACTACGCCATCCCTATTGATAACTTCGGCGTAATGAAGAAAACCCTTATTCGTTCTGCTCCCTCTAAATATGTAGCTCCTGTATATACCACTCCAACATACATGAATGGTTATCAAAAAGCTACAACTCCAACCACCCCACCTGTATCCACAGTTCCTGTTACTAATGTAACTAACATCAAGTCAAAAAAAGACGGGGTGGTGCCCGAGTCAACCAATTCGAGCAGTTCAAAGAGTGGCTACGCGGGGTCAAAGCAGGTAGTGCTTGAGCTTCTAGATTGTGCTTCAGATCGTAAAGGTGGTACATATTTCACCTGCTTCGATCCAGACAATCCAACAATCTCCATCAGGTATTACTACAATCGTCTGTCTGACGCTCACAATCTAGTTGGCGAGCTGATTACAGCTGATATTGGTGAGCTTATCATTGATGCCTACGAAGGTGGGTATTACAAGGTTAAGCGTAATTCCGTAATGTTCGAAGCTAGCTCTAAGATTATTGAGGAAGATGACCCTGTAGTGGAAGCTGAGGTGCAAACCTATCTGACACATACTGGTGCTTTGATTCCATACGATAATTGGATGAGTCAGTATGGTGACTGTGCTTGGTGTACATCCCCTGTACTACCAACAGATCAACACATCTTAACTACTGAGGGTCAGTGCATCTGTCAAGACTGCGCCAGCGACTCAGATGTAAGTATGTATATCAAAATTGCGAAAGGCTTTGAAACAGTGAGACATTAACTGTTCGTTATAATTTTATTTAACTGAGGTTTAACATGGAAATTTTAGTCGGTTGCGACCCCGAGGTATTTGTTCGTCAGAACGGTGTGTTCAAGTCTGCTTATGGCTTGATCAAAGGTGATAAAGCTAATCCACAGAAAGTTAATCGTGGTGCTGTACAAGTAGACGGTATGGCCCTAGAATTTAACATTGATCCTGCTCATTCAGAAGATGAATTCTGCTTGAATGTGCAAGATGTATTCAATACTATGAAGCTCATGGTTCCTGATTACGAAGTGGTGGCTGTCCCTGTTGCACATTTTGACATGGACTACATTAAGCAACAACCCGCTAAGGCTTTGGAACTAGGCTGTGATCCTGACTACAATGCGTGGTCAGGCATGATTAATGACAAACCAAATGGTCAACGACCTATGCGTACTGCTTCGGGGCATGTACATGTTGGTTGGACTAACGGTGCTGACATTGAAAGCATTGAGCATATTAGTATGTGCCAAGCAGCAACTAAACAGCTCGACTTCTTCTTAGGCTTGCCTAGTCTTATGTATGACGATGACCAAGAACGCCGTGAAATGTACGGTAAGTCTGGCTGTTGCCGTTATAAGCCATATGGTGTGGAGTATCGTACATTGTCTAACGCTTGGCTTCAAAGTGAAGCTCTTATGCGCTGGGTGTATCGTAATACGATTGCTGGCATGGAGCGTCTTATTGCAGGTGATGCTTTGTTCAATAAGCATGGTGATATTCAAGATATTATCAACTCGAATGATAAGCGTCTAGCAGAAGCTATTATTCGTGAAGAAAATATTGAGGTGTGCTATGGCTGAACTATCTCTCAACGATATTGAACAGCTATATGTAGGTAGCATTTGTAAGTTCCGTGATGAAGTGGTTCGTGTCAATAGTGTGAACCAGGATCGTGATGTAACCATCACCCTGCTACAGTACAACAAGAAAGCACGAGTACATTTTAATCGTGAAGACTTTACACCCACTCGTGGTCGTATTGGTTTTGTTAACGAAGGTGGACATGCGCTATATGTCACTCGTCAACCTGTACGCAGATACTCTGTAGGTATTACTTCCTACAATATTAATATCAAATGCTTGCCTAACTATCGAGTGCCTTCTATGAAAGCAGTAGATAATTTGTTCCGTTTGAATACTAAACCATGGTCTCAGGCGTTGAAGAATGAATACCCAACACTATCTGAAGCTATTCAAATTGCTAAAGATACTCAAGGTAGTTGTGCTTTTGACAAGCAGTTTGCTGTAGACAAGAATAGAGTGATCTATTTTAAGACACAGGCTGTTGGTCACATTCCACCACGCATGTCAACCACTAAACGAATCGTCCTTCGTGATGAATTCTCCCATCTTGAACTTCTCTTGAAACAAAACTATGACGAAACTTTGCGAACTATTTCCGTTTAAGCGTAAGCTTGGTGACTTCGGTATTGAGATAGAATGTGAGGGTAAGGGCCTAGCCACCTTCGAATCAGACAAATGGAACATTGTAGACGATGGTTCTTTGCGTGGCAGGTTCCCTAATGAACGCGCAGAATATGTGCTTCATTCCCCATTGTTATTGAATGATGCTATTAAAGCTGTAAATGATTTGCGTAATCTACAAATCGCTAACAATGCTAAAATGGATTTCTCATTCCGTACCAGTGTACATGTGCATCTGAATGTACAACAGCTCACCTATCCTCAATACCTCAACCTTATCTACATATACCTGCTATTGGAAGAACCACTAGTTAGATATTGTGGTGACGAGCGTATTGGTAATCGCTTCTGTCTGCGTTTACAAGATGCAGAAGGATTGTTGGACTATCTGTTTGATATGTTCCGACAAGGGCCTAATTGTTTGTTTGCGTTCCCTGAAGATGCTGTACGCTATGCAGCAATTAACATTGCAGCCACTAGGAAGTATGGAAGCTTAGAGTTTCGTGCTATGCGTGGTAATATGGAAGTGCCATACATCTCTACATGGTTACGCTCATTGTACAACCTTCGTGAATTCGCTAAACGATTTGACAACCCTCAAGCAGTTCATGATCACTTCGTCAAATCTTCACCATCACAATTCATGGCTGAAGCGTTAGGCGCAGAGTATATGTATTTCTCATACCCAGGTGAAGTACATGCTCTGCGTCATAGCTTCTCTATTACATTAGAGCTTCCATATAGCTATGTTGATCATGAGAAAGCTATTGCTAAGGCTCTAGTTAAAATGGCAAAGGAACCGATTATAGGGCTTCGCCCTAGAAATATTCTCTTTGATGACAATCTTGGAGTAGCTGCTGGATGAAACTATACGCATACAACCCTAAAAGTAAATCAGCCAAAGCCCTAGCCTTAGGGCTTGGCATCAGGCGACTACGACATAATGGCCCTAAGATTGTAGATAAGATTCTAAATTGGGGATCGTCTGCAATCAATCGTAATGTCGGAGCTATCATCATTAATAAACCAGAGGCTATTAAAACAGCTTCAAACAAGCTACATTCGTTTAATTCATTAAATGGTCATGTAGATATTCCGCAGTTCACAACAAGCCTTGATGAGGCTAATAAGTGGCTTGCCAAGGGTGTTACTGTTGTCTGTCGCCATAAGCTGACAGGACACAGCGGTGAGGGTATTGAAATTATCAAACCTAAAGCTGATAAACCCATTCCAGAAGCTAAGCTATATGTTAAATACATCCCTAAAGCTGAAGAATATCGCATCCATGTCGTTCATGACAATGCTTTCTTCGTTCAGCGTAAGGCTAGGACTAAGGATGTTCCAGATGATAAGGTGAATTGGCAAGTGCGTAACCACGCTAACGGCTTCATCTATGCTCACAAAGATGTGGAAGTTCCTGAAGAAGTGCGTGTTATGGCTGTTAAAGCTGTTAAAGCTCTAGGCTTAGACTTCGGTGCTGTAGATATTATCTATAACGAGAAGAAAAATAAGTATTTCGTATTAGAAATTAATACAGCTCCTGGTCTTTATGGTACTACATTGGAGAAATATGTCGAGATATTCCAAAAACTCAGGTAATAGCATGTTCCCACTGGAGAATAATGATGAGCATTGAAGCAATGAAACAAATGGTCGAGGCGTTGCAAAAAGCCAAGCGGCAATGCCAGTACCACAACATTGCACCCCACCTGTGCTACGACGACGCCATCGAAGTAGGTCTCAAAGCCATCACAGATGCAGAGAAGCAAGAGCCTAAGTGCGTAGTCATTGTTGAAGTGTTTGGAAAAGATTGGAGGCTTGAATATATGTCGCTTCCTGTTGGCAGGCACAAACTTTACACTCAGCAATATCTCTACACCCACCCACAACCAAAGCGTGAATGGGTTGGGCTGACGGATGAGGAACGACACGAAATTCGTGAGTGGCAAAGGATTCAGGAAGAACTTGGCCCTGTATGGTCTCCAATGATGATGTATTTGTATCTGTCCATCGACGCCAAACTCAAGGAGAAGAACACATGAGCGCACTATCTGAAATTGATATTCGTGATTTTCAACGAATCAATGTTGATTTGTTAGAGACACAACTATGTCAAGATGACTACAATCAAATGCTTCTGTTTGATTTCAAAGAATATTGTGATATTCTTCGTAACATGCAGAAGAAACTTTCTAAACCAACAGCTGCTTTGTTTAAAGCACCGGAGAAACCTAATGATTAAATGTGGCGTAACTAAAACACTGCAAGAGTCTCTCATGTTAGAGTCTCGTCTTAACTTGTTGTATAGTACTTATGATAAGACAATAGATGAGAAAGAAAAAGTAGTTCTATTGTCCTATATCAATTCAGTCAAGAAACGAATGTATAAGTTACCAAACTATAACATCAATGGTTTGACTAAGATTATGAAATTCTTTAAGGTAGAAAACAATGTTCAAGCTGTACAATCCGTTTAAGCCTCATGTTGTTAGGTTTAGTAATGGTAAATATGGATTGCGTAAGTTAAATCTGTTTGGTGGTTATGAGTTCTTTGGCCAGAAGCATTGTAATTATTGGTGGCATGATATGGAATATATTCCTGAATACTGTACAGTAGATAATATTGAGGACTTACGAAAACCCATTGGAAATGGAGAATATGTTGAGTAAATGTGTGGAGAAGTTACCACACCGTACTGATAAATGTAATACAGCCTCAGGCTTGCAAGTGTTTCTAAAGGAAGATGGTACATATGACGGCTACTGCTTTGCATGTGGCACCCATGTACCAGACCCTTATCACGACAAACCTGCTGGCTATAAGCCACAAGCCATTGTAAAATCTAAAGAACAAATACAAGCTGAGATTGAAGATGTAAGCACATACTCGGTGGTTGATCTACCAGAGCGTAAGCTTCGTAAAGACTCTCTCTCGTATTTTGGTATTAAGATCGGTGTATCAGAAACAGATGGTGTAACTCCGGTAACACACTACTATCCGTACTATATCGGTGATGATCTCATCGGGTATAAAGTACGGCTTATTGAGAACAAGCGTATGTGGGCTATCGGCACCACTAAGAACGCTGATATGTTTGGATGGAATCAAGCTATTCAAACTGGTGGTAAGAAGCTATTCATCACGGAAGGCGAGCTTGATGCTGTAGCTCTATATCAAATCTTTAAAGACCATAACAAAGGAACTGTTTACGCAGACTACAACCCTGCCATAGTATCCTTAAGTAATGGCTCTGGTGGTGCGTCTAAGCAATTAGCTAGTATGCTCCCTGAAATACGAAAGCATTTCAAGGAGATAGTATTAGTATTCGACATGGACGCTCCTGGCAAGAAAGCTGTTGAGGATGTACTTAAGATTGCTCCTGATGCTTTAGTAGCATCATTACCATCTAAAGACGCTAATCAGTGTCTTATAGATGGGCGTAGCAAAGCTGCGTACAATGCCTGTCAATTCAATGCTCAAAAGCCTAAGAACACTCGCCTAGTCTCTGGAAATGATCTACATGAAGCAAGTAAGGAGCCCCCTCAATTCGGGGTATCGTGGCCTTGGGAGCACATTACCAAGGCAACCCGTGGTATTCGTCTCGGGGAGACCATATACATTGGTGCTGGTCAAAAGCAAGGTAAATCAGAAATTGTCAACACACTGGCAGCTCATTTCATTAAAGAGCATGGATGGAAAGTATTCCTTGTCAAGCCAGAAGAAAGCAACAAGAAAACATATAAACTTGTAGCTGGTAAACTGGCAGGTAAGTTCTTTCACGATCCTACTAAACCATTTGACGAAGCAGCATATGACCAAGCAGGTGAGGTGTTGGAAGATCACTTGTATATGTTAAACCTATATCAGCATGTAGGATTTGAAACACTCAAAGCAGATATTCGTGCAGCAGCAAGTGAGGGCTGCAAAGCTATCATCATTGATCCAATCACCAACCTAACCAACGGCATGGAGGCCGCAGTAGCCAATGTTAAACTTCAAGAAATTGCTCAAGAGCTTAGTGCTATGGCCCTTGACCTTAATGTGGTTATCTTTATTTTCTGCCACCTTCGTAATCCTGATTCTGGCCCACCTCATGAAAGAGGCGGTGAAGTGTTGTCTAGCCAGTTTGCTGGTTCCCGTGCTATGGCTCGGTCGTGCAATCTCATGCTCGGACTCGAAGGAAATAGAGATCCACATCTCCCAGCTGAAGAAAGAAATCTACGCACTCTAGTTCTCTTAGAGGATCGGGAACATGGTGAAACCGGTCGTTATCGACTATATTGGGATCGTAATACGGGATTATTTAATGAGATTAATTAATGCAAATTGCAGCAATTGAAAACCATTACAACGAGAATCGTCAACGATTGGTTAAGAAAATGACCTTTCGTTCAGGCTCTCATGAAGCTGCTGAAGATATTATTCAGACAGCATACGAACGTGCTATTCGTTATCGACGCAGCTGTGATGAACCACGATTTAATCAATGGTTCGCAATGCTGCTTAATAACGCATTACGCGATTACAAGAATCAGGAAATGGGTCATTCTGTATGGGATGTTGACGACGAAGAAGCAGAAGACACTAGCTGTCCTCACTACTCAGAGCGTATAATGGCTGAGATTTATGACTTGATTGATACTAAGAGTGAAGTACAAATGGAAGTGCTAGGTCTTCACTTTAAGCAAGGATATAGTGCCATTGATATTAGTCATATCACAGATCATTCATATGCTAAGAGTCATCAGATCATTCAGCGTTTTAGAAATGAACTAAAGGAGCTTTATAGTGAGTAATGTATGGTTCGGTTCAGACTGGCACTTCGGTCATAAGAACATAGCCAAATTCCGTAAAGAAGTAGCTAGTGAAGAAGAAAATAGGAAGCGTATTATTGATGACTGCAAAGTAATCAAGAAGAACGATGTATTATTCCTTCTTGGAGATATAGCATTCTATGAACCGTATATTGAAGATATTGGTCGCATCAACTGTCAGAAATATATGATTCGTGGTAATCACGATATACTCCCTACATGGCGTTATCTCGAATACTTTAAAGAAGTGTACGGGATAGTCAAGTATAAAGAGTTCTGGTTAAGTCATGCTCCTATTCATCCTGATGAGCTTCGTGGTAAGCGTAACCTACACGGTCATGTGCACTATGCAAACATTCAGGTAGAGATGAAGCATTTTCCACAACTACAAGACGATCCTCGTTATTTTAACTGTTGTCCTGAGAATCTCTGGCCTACAGTAAATCGTGCAATCATTTCACTAGACGAGATCAGGAAAGACTATGCGGATAGGTATCTTTGATCTAGAAGCTAATGGCTTCGTAGATAAAGCTACTCGTGTACATTGTTGTGTAGTTAAAGAATTGAACGGAGAAATTCGTAAGTTCTGGCCTTGGCCTGGAGCTGACTATGTTAAGCAAATGCTTGACTATCTTAATTCTTTCGATGTATTAATTGCACACAACGGTATTGGTTATGACTTCCCATTGCTTCGTAAGTTGTATGGATGGGAGTTTAAGGGTAAACGAGTTGACACACTAATCATGTCTCGACTTCTCAATCCTAAACGAATAGTACCATTCAATTGTCCTGATAAGAAGATAGGGCCTCACTCGCTAGCAGCTTGGGGATATAGAGTTGGTCGGGGTAAGCCTGAACATAATGATTGGGAAAACTTCTCCGAAGCAATGTTACATCGTTGTACTGAAGATGTTGAAATCTTAGAGCTAGTGTATAAAGCATTGCTCGAAGAATCTAATGGTGGTAAGTGGCGTAATGCTTTCTTATTGTCATTTGAACTGTTTGAGCATCTACAACGACAAGAGCAATATGGTTGGTTGGTAGATCAAGACCATATGCACAAGTGTATTCGTCAGCTCACTAAGTGGGTAGAGCGAATAGATCGTGTTATTACACCTAAACTTCCTAAAGTGTTGGAGGTAGAAGAAACTAAAAAGAATGGAGAATACAATTACATCAAAAAACCATTCCTCAAATCAGGGGAGTATTCACAAAGCGTTGTTGATTGGAGTGCTCGCTGTGGCATTGATCTCAGCACTAAGCCCGTTTCTGGTTGCTTTAGCCGTATTAGTTTTAGGGTAACCGATTTAGATTCTGGTGCTGAAACTAAAAACTTCTTACTAGACCTTGGATGGGAACCATTAGAATGGAATACAGATGACGACGGAAATCGAACAAGTCCTAAACTCAACAAGGATGACCCTTTTGAAGGAATTACAGGCAAGCTTGGCGCTCTTGTTGCACGACGAGTGCAATGCAGACAGAGGCGTTCGGTTATTGAAGGCTTACTTGGCCTTATTCGAGAGGATGGACGAATTGCAAGCATTGTTAATACGCTTGCCGTCACAGGACGAGCTACGCATAGAAATATTGTCAACATACCGAAAGCCTCTAGCTTCTACGGTAAACAAATGCGAAGCATCTTCACATCTAGAGAAGGGTTTACCCTTGTCGGAACTGACTCTGCGGGCAATCAACTAAGGCAACTAGCAGCACGGATGGGCAATGATAAGTACATCTATGCTATGACTAGTGGAAAGAAAGAAGATGGAACTGATCCTCACACCCTCACCAAAATCGCTGGAGACCTTGAATCCAGAGATATTGCAAAGAACGTTATGTATTGTCTGCTCTTCGGAGGAGGAGATGCGAAGCTTGCGAAGACTGCTAAGAAGCCTGCAGGTACTGGAGCAGACCTCAGGGGAAGGCTTTATAAAGGTCTCGACGGTCTCGGTGAGCTTATGGAAAGACTAACTGCTGAATGGAAAGGAACAGCACGACAACGATTCAATCCAAAGTTTAATCGAATGGAATACTTCGATGGTAAGATTACAGGCTTAGATGGTAGACCCATCACTGTACCCTCAGAGCATCAGATTCTCGTATATCTCTTACAATCAGACGAAGCTATTCACATGGCTAAAGCATATTGTATTCTTTGCAATGAACTGAGTAAGAAGTATGTATGGGGTAAAGACTACGGCGTAGTCTGCTGGTACCATGATGAATACACTATCGAGTGTAGAGAAGAAATTAAGGAAGATGTTAAACGCATCTCTGAAGACGCTATTCGTCTAGCTGGCGAATATTACAATATCAAATGTCCTCATGCAGGTGAGGGCGCAATCGGTCGTAATTGGTACGACATTCACTAAGAAAGAAAATATGGACGAGCAAGAAAAAATCCCGCATAATATCGAAGTAACATTGGTAGAGCAATACAATGAAGAGCTTGACAAGTATATGCCTGTCACTGAGTTGTACGAAGATATTGTAGGGTATCAAGTTGGTAATGGTGTTATCGCTGTTCTGACTAAAGAAGGTGAAACACATATCTTCCCTACTAACCTAGTGACATTCGTTCGTCACTTCCCTAAAAACGCTTAATTAATTGATTCAATCGAAAGGAAATACACATGGGTTTAAACGCTAAGAAAGTTGGTGGTGGCGGTGGTAATCGTACACCTCAAGCTAATATCGAGCCAGGTACCTATCCAGCTCGTTTAGTGCAGATCATTGATCTCGGCTTGCAAGCACAACGTCCCTTCCAAGGTAAGGACAAGCCTCCAGCTCAAGAAATTATGTTGACATATGAATTGGTTGACACATTCATGCTGGATGAGAATGGTAAGGAATTGGAAGACAAGCCTCGTTGGATTTCAGAGACTCTCCCATTCTACGGTCTGTATGCAGACAAAGCTAAAAGTACACAGCGTTACAATGCACTTGACCCTTCAGGTGAGTTTGACGGTGACTTCTCTAAAGCTATTGGTCAACCAATCAATGTGACAATCGTTAACAATGCCGTAGGCGATAAGGTGTATGACAACATTGCAACTATCTCTGCTATGCGTCCTCGTGACGCTGACAAATGCCCAGAGCTTGTCAACCCTTCTAAGCTGTTTGACTTGGACAACCCAGATATGGAAGTGTTCAACGCTCTGCCTGAATGGTTGCGTGACAAGATCAAATCCAACCTGAACTACAAGGGTAGTCCATTGGAGCAAGTTCTTAATGGTGGTGGTGATCGTCCACGCAGTGCTCCAGCTAAGCAAGCTCCTAAGCAAGAAGCAGCTGAAGCTCCTGAAAATGAGAACAACCCGTTCTAATGCAATGTCTCATAGATGCAGATGTTCTGCGCTATGAGATTGGATTTGCAGCGGAGACCGGATGGCAACATCCAGGTTTCCCTCCATTCGACTATGTAGCAGAACTATTAGACAATCGGATTGGTAACATTGTTGCAATCGCAAGCACTGCTAATGGAGACACCATGATAGCAGAGCCGATTCTCTATCTCACTGGTCAAGGTAATTTTAGATATGAAATAGCCAAGCGTACACCATACAAGGTACGCTCTGGTAATAAACCTTGGCACTTCAAAAACATAACAGCCTATTTGAAAGCGAAATATAATGTCATCGTCTCAGAAGGAATGGAAGCAGATGACCTTATGGCCCTCGAACAAACCCGAAGACCAAACGAAACCATCATATGCACCAGAGATAAAGACCTCAGACAAGTCCCAGGGTGGCACTACGGATGGGAGCTTGGGGCACAACCCCAGTTTGGCCCTATGCTGGTTGACACAGTTGGAGCGATTGCGTTATCAGCCGACCGAAGAAGTATTAAAGGATATGGCGGGAAATTCTTCTATGCCCAATGCTTAATCGGAGATGCTGTAGACAGTATTCCTGGATTAGGTAAATGCGGGCCTGTAAGGGCCTTTGAAATCCTAGAACATATGGAGACCCTAGACGAATGTTTTAAGGCCGTTAAAGCGGCTTATAAGGCTGCCTATGAGGATGATTGGGAACAAGAACTATTAGAACAAGGACGCCTGTTGTGGATGACCAGGGAATTGGACAAGGAGGGGAAGCCAGTGATGTGGAGTCTCCCCGACATAAACTAGAAATTGAGTGGTTGTATGATCATCACGAATGTGATCAATGCGGATGGTCAGCAGCTGAAGGTGCTATTGTCAGGCTAGATAATAAAGTAATCTTAGAGCTTATGCCTAAGGCTGCTTGTTATTCGTCTGATACATGGGATGCAGAGGAGATATATGTCACGCTATTAGAAGCTTTTGGTTTCGATGTAGAGCTTAGAGAGACTAACATAAAGCCTCTTCCTGAAGACGGAGAGGAATATGAGGATGACAACTAAGAAAACATATAATGGAGGGCAATGGACTGAAGCAAGATTTACTAGCTTCGTTAAGAGTGCATTGAGGAGCGCATCACAACGATGGCCCCCTAAATATCAAACACTGTCAAAAGCGTGTGTAGGACAGAAGACAAATCCAGCCTCTGGTAGGCTAGCTAAGTTTTACAAATGCAATAAGTGTAAAGACGACTTCCCAGCTAAAAATGTGGAAGTAAACCATATTATCCCTGTTGTTCCAGTGGATGGATTTGATTCCTGGGACGCAGTGATATACCGACTATTCTGTGAAGAAGACGGCCTAGAAGTGGTATGTAAGCCGTGCCACAAATTAATAACAAAAGAAGAAAATCAAGAAAGAAAAATAAATGCAAAACGAATTTAAAGGCTTTTCATTGTTCAACGATGTTGATGACATGATTCTGCGTACTTCTAATCGAGCACGAGTTATGGCTAACATGGCTGAAGATCACACTAACAAGGAGAAACGAATCAATCCTAAAGGCGCCTCACTTATCTTAGGTTATTTCAACCTCATTCCGAAAGAGGAACGCAACATGGCGAAAGATAAATTTGAAGCGGAGATGAACAGCCGTGGATTCGCCTTATCAGCTTGAACAACATTATAAACAATTAATGGAACGAATAATGACTAAGGAAGGTATTAAACACGATCAATCCAAACCTATGCTAAACCTTCTAGACGCTCAGGCCCTAGAGGGCTTGGCTGAAGTGTTAACATTTGGAGCTAAGAAATATGCAGCCGACAACTGGAGAGGTGGTATTAGTAACTCACGTCTCATTGCTTCTCTTCTTCGTCACCTATTTGCTATTATGCGAGGTGAATATGTTGATCCCGAATCTGGCCTTCCGCATATTGATCACGTTGGTTGTAACTGGATGTTTCTTTCTAACAACCTTAAGAATCGTCCCGATCTAAAC
>JACCDL010989557.1_pt1 | contig 47518 bp, 37 predicted proteins | sample 7441931 | NCBI WGS metagenome assembly JACCDL01 (sample SAMN15323437, study PRJNA562643) | freshwater metagenome | isolation source: river surface water | place: USA:Blue River Watershed | collected 2017-08-16
CATGATTAACGCCACCCTCATCCAGATAACTATCATCACCCCAGAGCTTGCCGGCGTTCAGCCCAATCAGCACACCGCGACCGCTGCGCAGCATGTTCGCCACCACATACTCGTTGTAACCGGCCAGCAGCTCGTTGCGCAGGCCATAGCTATCCAGGATTTGCTGTTGTTGCTGATAGTTGGAACCACCCCGCTGGTAGGCGCTGACCTCAGCATCCGTGACAGCCCAGCGATTGTCGATCGCCAGTTGCACCACCTCGGCTTCTGTCGTGGGTGTTTGGGCCTGAACCAGCAGATTGGCAATTGAGGTCAGCGCGCAGGTACCCTGATACTCGGGAATCGCATTGCCCTGCATGTAGTCGAGCTCATTGGCTTTAGGGTAGCCATATACCAGCACCGCACGACCATCGACCAGACCTTTTTCGGGCTTGCTGAAATCGAGCAGATTCAGATTCTCGACATGATCACCCAAGGTGTGACTGATTTTGCTCTGAACCGTATCGATACCTTCGGCGTCATACTCGACCACCCTGTCGCCTGCATCATCCACGTAATAAGTGTCATTACCGAGGCCGCCCAGCATGATATCCGCACCGGTCACGCCATCGAGAATATTGTCACGGCTGTTACCAATAATGTGGTTTTCACGACCATTGCCGGTACCGTTGATATTGAAACCTTCGAGCAGTCGTAAATCTTCGATGTCTGCATTGAGAATGTAATTGACGCTGCTGATCACGGTATCGTGGCCTTCGTCAGCCAGCTCAAGAATCACGTCATTCACACTATTGACGATGTAGGTATCATCACCTTTGCCACCCTCCATCGTGTCCGCACCAGCGCCACCATCGAGGTAGTCATTACCCAGCCCACCGAGCAGGGTATCGGCGCCCGCGCCGCCATACAGCCAGTCATCATCGGTCTCGCCGGTGTTCAGACTCTGACGTGATTCATTCGCACCGGTAAAACCGACCAGCAAGTCATTACCCTCGCCGCCGTAAACAATATCGTTACCGGCCTGACCAAAAAAGCGATCGTCACCCGCACCGCCGTAGAGCGCGTCATCGCCATCACCCCCCTGCAGTTCGTCATTCCCTGCTTCACCGCGCAAAACATCCTGACCCAATCCGCCGAAGATCAGGTCATTGCCCGCGCCACCATCAATGACGTCGTTATCGGTCTCATCAATGGCCAGTGTTTGTTTGGCGTCATTGGCAGGTGTAAAGCCAGTCAGGATATCGTCACCCTCCCCGCCCCACAGCTGGTCATTGCCAACTCCACCCCAAAGCTTGTCTGCACCACTACCACCCACGATTACATCATTACCACGATCACCCGAGAGCTCATCGTCACCCTCACCACCCTGCAAGGTATCGAGTCCGTCTCCACCCAGCAGCAGATCATTGTCAGCACCGCCATCCAGATAATCATTACCCAGACCACCGTAAATCTGATCGCCACCAAGTCCGCCAAACAGGCGATCGTTATCTGTCTCGCCGATCGCCAGCGTCTGCTTCAGATCATTAGTGGCCGTGAATCCAACCAGCACATCGTTACCGTTGCCGCCCCAGAGCTGATCGTCACCCGCCTCGCCGAACAGCTTGTCATTCCCGTCCTCGCCCAGCAGTCGGTCATGACCTTCATTACCGTGAAGTTCATCGTCGCCCGAGCCACCCAACAGCGTATCGTCACCGGCGTCGCCAAACAGCAGATCAAGATCGTTGCCGCCGTCGAGATAATCATTACCCCAACCACCCATCAACTGATCATTGCCATTGCCACCGTAAAGCGCATCGTTATCGGTTTCACCCAGCGTCAGTATCTGTTTGATATCGTTGGATGCGGTGAAGCCCGTCAGGACATCGTTGCCATCAGCACCAAACAGAATATCGTTACCTACTTGACCAAACAAACGATCGTTACCGATCCCACCGTCGAGGGTGTCGTCACCCACCTGTCCGTTGAGATCATCATTTCCTTCCTCACCAAACACCTGGTCATTGCCCTCGTAGCCGAACAAAACATCATTGCCCGTACCACCCCACAGCCGGTCGTTGCGACTACTGCCGCCCATGACATCGTCACCACCTCCGGCTAAAAAATTCACCAGAAGGCTGGTGTTGAAATAACTGATACCTGCGTAATAACGCGCATCGAAGGAATCATTACCATCCGTACCTATCATGTAGCTGCGGTTGTTGTAATTGATCTTGATCTGGGTCGGCCGCCAGAGGATGTAACCGCTCCATGGAAAATACAATTCATCCGTATCGCGCAAGGTCCGATAGTTGGAGTTAGGGACCACACTGACACGATCCATACGTGCAGGCTGGCCACTAGCCTCGCTGAGATTCGCAGGTGCAGTCACCGGCGCCTTCCCCTGAACGCTGTTTCCACGCGTATGAAAATCAAAATCGCTGGCACGCAAAGAAGTCACCCCACGCTGACTCAAGGTGAGCAGTTCACCGTTGTCCAGCATGCCGTCTTCGTTGGTATCGACCCAGACATTCAGGCCTTCCAACTCTTTGTCGCTGAGCTTGTTGTCCCCATTGGTGTCACGCGCCTGCAATGCAGCCAGACTCAGTCCGCGCCGCTCTGCATCCAGCAACACCGGCGTTTGAGCTGCGATGGACTCGGCTCTATCGAGCGCTGCACTGGTGGATTCGTAAAATGCGCCAATCGGATTGAGTTGTGGCCAAGGGTCATAGGGCAGCCTCAGTCCAATGCCGCCTCCGCCACCGAATGGCGAGCCCAGACCTTCGTAATACCGCAAGCCTATGCCACCGCCTAGCTGCTTGACCGCCCAGTCGCTGAAATCTTTGTAAGTCCCGCTGTCCAGCTGACCCGCCCGCATCGCAGCCCGAATGCTGTAATCCGCATTCATCAGTTCCAGCATGTTGGCTCCCAACACAGCACTGCCCGCTTGCGCCGGCGCGAGGCCGTTGATGCGCTGGCCGACGCGGATGAAATTGATATCTGTCAGATGGGCATTTGCCTTCACCAGCTCATCGAAATCCCAGCCATTTTCCTGAGCAATCTTCCATAATGAATCGCCCTGCTTAACCACATAAGTAGACGGGCCATCAGCCACATCTTTATCGATAATGTGAGGGGTTAGCTTGATTAAAGTTTTGGTCTTGCCATCACTAAGATCGACAACCTGCTTCGCAGTGATCAACTGGGCTGGCTCTTTACCGGCAGGATCAGATGCAAACCAAGAAAAATCCTTCAATTCCAATAATCGCAAACCGTGCCCCATGGATCGAAAATTGACAAGGCCGGGCATGTTGGCTAACCAATTGGAGGCTTTTTCTCGGGTATCTCCATCGTATCTATTGGCTATAAGACCCATCCTATACGTTACCTCCCAACCTACCTTCGCACTTTCGATCGGGTTGCCCACCGAGTTCAAGATCTTGTCCGTCAAGGCATCGGCAGCCTCCTTACCACTCGTTAGACTGATCAACTCCATAGGAACATACAAGGTCCAGCGTGTCGGAGGCAGGTTATGTTGTGCAAAGACCTTTACATGAAAATCTTTCATCCCCTGATAGCCAACATCTGATGAAATAAAACCGCCGTTGTCAGAAGCTTTTGTGCGCAGATACTCAATGTATGCCTTACACATCTCATAGCGAATCGAATTGACGGTGGCTTCAGTTAAGGTACCGATAGGCTTGCCATCTAATCCCACGGTACCGCTGTTCCTCATAAAATCATCTGCTACGCGCCCTGAAAACGTACTCTTGCTTATAACCTCTGAAGCCAAGCCCGCGTAGTTATATCCTTTTGCATAGAGCTCTTTATAGACTTTTTCTACTTCTGCCAAACCACCGGTTTTAATTCGTTCCAAATACCCGCTGAGCTGGGTTGAAGACAGAGTTTGTTGCATGATTTGATCGATTATTTAGGGTTAATAAAAAAGACGATAAAAAAATTACGTTGTTACATTTTTATTTCAAGATAAGTTGTTTTTTAATGCTCCTGACTCCACTTTTTATGTGGAATCAAAATAAAAATTCAGGATAGTTCGACTCACATACTGCTGGATCTCGGACCAGTTACGTAAAAATCCGCGGCGGTAATGCACTTGAATCACTGCATCTACATTTTGCCCCTCCATACTCCACTTTTGAGTACATGGCGCAGCTTCGTGCGACACGTTGCTGCATACAATGCGAGTCAAGACTTTGCCAGATCGATCACGGTGTATGTAAATAATGTCTGCTTCTCTGTGGTCTCGCGCTGGCTGTCCCGTCCTTGGATCAATACCTTGCAACCGATATTCCGTTAAACCAAACTTTTTAGCTGGAAGTTCTTCATATGTGTCCCACCAGTAGTCGCCTTTAGTTTGGCCATTTGAAACATGGGGCCGGTTCATAAAACCCCGTCCCGGAAAATTCTCGCCGCTATAAACGGTGACACCCATCCACGGCGTGTTGCGAATGGTGTAGCTTTCCTTATCAGCCCACATCTCGATCGACGTGATCATCGCCATATCCGGGAAACGAACGTCAAATCCAAAACTCTTCAAACGTGATGCGTAGGTTCTTTCCGGCGGCGGCCCTTGACGCGGCGGACCATTAAAGCCTGGGTCACCGTCGTACTCGACATACTCTGCGATGTGCCTGGAAATCTTTACCGGCATGCCACCCAGATCACCGATCACATCCTTGGCGCTGTACTGCGCAGCCACCATCTCGGGCGGTCGAAAATCCCAGACATCAACACTCAATAACCGGGCCAACCTCCATGAATAAAACGCCATCACGCAAATGACCACCAGCAGCAATATCACCACCCAGCGACCACGGTGACTTGGCTGCCGATGTTTATCTGAATGGGTCGAAGGTGTTGACATCGAGGGCTCTCGATTACGATCTGGGAGTTGCTGGAGTTTCAGCAGAAGGGTTTGGCGTATCTGCTGCAGCAGACGGATCAGCGCGGAAATTCAAAATGACTTGCGTCACCCTCTCTTGAATTACCACCCAATCTTGAAGAAATCCCCGCCGATAGCCTGCGCTGACCTTGACACTCAAGCCATGGCTCCCTATGTCCCAACGCTGCCGGCAAGGCGCCGCCTCGTGAGGTACGTTGCTGCAATCTATTCGTGTAATGATGTTTTTCTTATTATCGAAAAATAGATAAATTACTTTGGCATCTTGATCCTCTCTCGCTGGTCGACCTGTTTTCGGATTCGTTCCTTTCAATCGGTATTCGGTCAAACCTAAATATTTTTTAGGAAGCTCTTCGTAATCATTCCACCAGTACCTATTTTCAATTTTCTCGATCACTGTTAATCGATTCATAAAGCCACGGCCCGGATAAATTTCTCCAGACGAAATTCCTATGCTCATCCAGGGCGTGTTGTAAATATTGTGGTTTGCCTTATCCACTACCATTTCTCTTGTCGTTAGCATCGCCATATCCGGAAATCGCACGTCAAATCCAAAACTCTTCAGTCGTGATGCGTAAGTTCTTTCCGGTGGCGGTCCATGACGCGGCGGGCCACTGAAGCCCGGGTCACCGTCGTACTCGACATACTCCGCAACGTGCCTGGAGATCTTTACAGGCATGCCACCCAAGTCACCAACCACATCGGTGGGACTTCGATACGCAGCGGCCATTTCCGACGGCTCAAAGCCCCAGATCACAGCGCCGTCTGCCAGCACGACTTTCCATGGAAAAATCGTCAAGACGCAGAAAACAACGAACTGGAAAATCAAGTCCTTAGAATTACGGCCAAAGAAATAGATTTGATCATCGTGATGTATTAAATTAGTTCGCATAAAATTTATCGATTAATTTTTACGAGGATTCAATGTTTCAGCGTTTGGTGTCAGCATCACATTTTCAATTGACGGGATAGATCTGAAATTCACAATCACCTGACTCACACTTTTTTGAATTTCTGACCAATCTCGCAGAAAATCGCGGCGGTAAAGAACACGGATTCGCGCACTGATACCTTGATCTTCCAGGCTCCATTCTTGGCTACAGGGTGCTGACTGGAGGTCTACATTGCTGCAGTCAATTCGCGTCAACACATTCCCTTTTGGATCGCGGCGAATGTAAATAACTTCCGCGTCACTGCGCTCACGTATCGGGCGCTTGGTTATTGAATGGGTGCCGTTTAGGCGATATTCGAGTAAGCCAAATTTTTGGTCCGGGAGTTCTTCATAGGTGGCCCACCAGTAGTTACGATGCCTTTGGTCATTTGATACTTGACGACTATTCATAAATCCATTCCCAGGAAAACGCTCGCCAGTGGTTATTTCAACCCTAATCCAATCGGTGTTGTAAACATTGGCACTCGCCTTATCTGCCAACATCTCTTTCGTCGTCAGCATGGCCATATCCGGCACCCGCACATAAAATCCAAAACCCACCAGCTTCGATTCATAGGTTCTTTCAGGTGCCTGCCCCTTGCGCGGTAGAACACTCCGGACTGGACCACCTTCGTATTCGACATACTCCGCGACATACCTCGAAATCTTTACCGGCATACCACCCAAATCACCGATTACATCCTTCGGACTTCGCTGTGCGACAACCATCTCTGGTGTCTCAAAGCCCCACACTAGAACGCCTTCTGCTAGCACCACCTTCCATGAGCAAAGCGTCATGACACAAAAAACCATGAACTGGAAAATCAAGGCATCAAAATCACGATTACGATTGCGAAAAAGGGTTTGACGGTCATGATGGATCATGCAATTTCGCTTAAAAATTTTTTGATTATTTTGTGTAAGGATTGATTGTTTCAGCGTTAAATATCGGCACTTTAAATGTCAAAAAATTATTTATGAAATGCACTTCTTGTAATTAGGCATAGTCCATACACCAAATGACCACTACCAGAACAATCACCACCCATCGACCGCGATGAGTTGACGATGGTTGTTTATTGATACGAATTGAGGGTGTCGGCATATCGCACTTCCAATAACCAAATGGGCGTCGCTGGCAGTTCATCCAACATGGGCGGGTCACCTCGGAATTTCAAAATGACCTGATTTACCCCTTTCTGAATATCCCGCCAGTGCTGAAGATGACCACGTCGATATAAAACTGTTATTTGCGCGGCAACCCCGTGCTCCGCCATATCCCAGACCTGATTGCAAATTGCGGCATCGTGTGGCGCATTGCTGCAATCGATACGTGTTGAGACATCTCCATATTCATCGCGGTTGAGATAAACGATGTCGGCATCTTTGTCCTTCGATGCGGATCTGCCCGTCCTCGGATCCCGCCCCCGCAATCGATAGCTGGTTAAACCAAAATTTGATTTTTGGCTTTTTCTGTAGTCATTCCACCAGTACTTGCTTCGAGTCTGCCCATTTGAGACATGCGGCGCATTCATAAAACCCACGCCGGGATAGCCATTCCCACTTAATACGATGACCTTGGCCCAAGGCGTGTTGTAAACGTTGTGCCCCGCTTTATCCTCCAACATTTCCGGTGTTGTAAGCAGTGCCATATCTGGCAATCGAATCTGAAATTCAAACGTCAAGAGGTTTGATCTGTAGGTGGGTACAGCCGGAAATCTAATGCCAAGCACATAAGTCCATTTGGAATCGCTGTCATACTCGATACGGTCTGCGATTTGCCGCGGTATTTTTACGGGCATACCGCCTAGCCTACCGATTGTTTCACCGTAGGAGTGGGCGATTACAGCCATTTGGGGCGCACTGACGCCGGCAAAGGCGGCAGCAAAGCAAGGCGCAAGACTCAATGAACAGCTCGCACTTACCAAGGTAGCTACGGTTTTCAAAACCACGGCTCCAAAGCTGCTATGGCTTAACGGGATTAAGCGATTGCGTCGGATAGAATAAGTCGGCATCAATAGCTCTTTATTACGGTTTGGTAGCTTCTGATGTTTTGCTGGCAGGCATCGGCGTCTCTGCCGATTCAGGCGACTCAGCGCGAAAATCTAAAATGAGTTTTGTTAGACGCCTCTGGATTTGCGACCATTCGCGAAGAAATTCAAGTCTGTAAAAAACGAGTACTTGCGCAGCCATTCCCTCGTATTCCATGCTCCATTTATGCGTACACTTGATGGGCCCCAAGAGATTTTCATGGCAGTCGATACGGGCGCGCACTTTTTCATTTGAATCACGGAAGATATAGACGACATCATTTTCCCTTCCCTCACGCACTTGCTGCCCTGTTTTAGGGTTAACCCCAATCAAATGATATTCGTCTAATTTAAGTTTTTTATTTGTGATTTTTTTATAGTTATTCCACCAGTCACGGCTCTTGGTTTCTCTATTTGACAAAAACTCTTTTTCCATAAAACCCAAACCAGGAAACTTACTACCGCTCAAAATTTTTACAGCAATCCATTTTGTTTCAAACATGTCAAACCCTGATGCATCCGTTGGCGCATTTTGAGACAACATCATTCTCATTTCCGGGTATTCTGCTAAAAACACATAGGTATTTATTTTTGAACTGTAATCGCGTGATGAATCTAATTCCTCACTCAACGGGTCCATCTTTTCTGAGCTGCTGTCATATTTAGCGATTGAAGACCCGTACCCAAAAATCTTGACCGGTATGCCGCCTAAATCACCAATGAAATAATTTGCGCTATTTGGCACCTCAGCTTTTGCGGGCAATGGGTTTATCCAAATTGACAATCCCACTACGACCATTAATCGTTTCAGGCAAGCTGCGATCGAATTTGCGGAAACAACCAGTAATGAGAAAAACCGTCGATCAAGAAAAATCATTGTTCGATCAGGACCTTGAGAAATGGGGCTATTCAGCATTTAAATTGCTCGATGAATATGAACTATCGTTCGGTGATTTCTCCAGCATCCCCGGATCGACACGGAATTTCAAAATAGCTTGACTCACAACCTCCCGAATGACCCGCCAGTGCTCCATTAGCCCGGTCCGATATTCGACCCGGGCAAAGACTTGCACCCCTTGGTTTTCCATACTCCAGCCCTGAAGACACTTAGTCGTTTCATTCTGAGGATTGGCGCAAAAAATACTGGTCTCTATTTTGTTATTTTTATCGAGATCAAAATAACCGGTCTTGGTTGTTTTGTATCCACTGACTGGCACACCGGTGCTCAGTAGCTCTGCAGACAATTGGTAGGCGTTTAATCCATATTTTTTCTCTTTCAATTTTTTAGACGCGAACCATAATTCCTTATTTTTAAAGTGTTCATTAAAGACATAAAGAAGATGCGCCAGGTCGCCAATTTGGTTAGCGTTACCGGCAAGAATTGCGACCTCAAGCAACGGCGTTTCCGTGATATGCGCGCTCAATTTCAATGATTCAGCCTCTGCGTTCGTAAGGAGCGTCTTGTCCTCGAATCGCATATGAAAACTCAGCGCCTCCAGTTTTGATTGGTATGTGCGTTTCGGTATTGGTTTTTTGTGTCCCACCATCCAAAAATCTGAGTACTTGACATCGCTCTCGTTAACGATGCTCGATGAAATCGATATCGGCATACCGCCTAAATCTCCGATGATTTGCTCAGACTCGCGGATCTCCTCCGCGTGGGCCGATTGCGATGAACCGAAATTCATCATGCAAAAAAGTAGGGCCGCCAGAGGTGTGACCCAGAGATCGTGGCTGGGGAATGGTTTTTGAAAAAAATGGGTAGCGCGCGGTGGCATCAGTGACATGAAACACCCGATTCGAGATCTGAAATCTGACAGCGCGTGACGATACAAATTTTTTAACTTTGGTGATATCCCCTGTTTATGGGATTGCGCTTTTTTGATTTTTCGTGTCATTTGCATTCACAAATTGACAAGTCATTGATTGGAAGAAGAAATCAGCAAGCACGAGCGCGCCCACCCTCGGCAATACCTTTCACGCTCACGTGAATCACACGTTGAAAAGGAACAACACAAGGTTTTCGGGGTGGAGCGACGATGGAACAAATGTCCGATACGCAATCAGCCGCCAGATAACTGAGCATCTCTGCCTTTTGCTTAGTGCGTTCCGTGCAATGCAGTCAGCTAGCCCGCTTTTCAAGCTATACTTGAGGCAATTGACGTTGACGTAAGCGTCAACCAGGCTAGCCCGTACGGCGGGCCCTGACCTAACCCGCAACCGCCCCCGTCATCACACGGCCGCCACTTCCGGAGATTCCCATGACCGACCTGTCGGTATCGCAGAACCTGACTGCCTATACCCCCGCCAACAAAGTCCGTTTTGTAACGGCCGCCTCGCTCTTCGACGGCCATGACGCATCGATCAACATCATGCGGCGCATCCTGATGTCTCAGGGTGCCGAGGTCATTCACCTGGGCCACAATCGCTCGGTCGATGAAATCGTCACCGCCGCGCTCCAAGAAGACGCGCAGGGTATTGCGATTTCCAGTTATCAGGGCGGTCATGTCGAGTACTTCAAGTACATGATTGATCTGCTCAAGTCACGCGGCGGCGCGCACATCAAAGTCTTCGGCGGCGGTGGTGGTGTGATCGTGCCTTCCGAGATCAAAGAACTGCATGACTATGGCGTGGCGCGCATTTTTAGTCCCGAAGACGGACAGCGTATGGGCCTGGTCGGCATGATCACCTACATGATTCAGGCCTGCGACACCGACCTCTCGGCACACGCGCCTGCCACCCTCGACGTACTGACTGCTGGTGACATGGTCACGCGCCAGCGCCCACTCGCGCAGCTGATTACCGCGCTGGAAAACGGCAAAGTGTCTGCCACACTGAAAAAATCACTGCACGACGCCGCAGCAAAAGTTCAGATTCCTGCGCTGGGTATTACCGGTACCGGTGGTGCGGGCAAGTCTTCGCTGACCGATGAACTGATTCGCCGACTGCGCATCGATCAAAACGATGCACTGAACATCGCGGTAATTTCGATTGACCCTTCGCGTCGCAAATCCGGTGGTGCGCTGCTCGGCGACCGTATTCGAATGAACGCGATCAATCCCTGGAGTGGTCAACAGCGCGTCTTCATGCGCTCGCTTGCCACTCGCGAAGCAGGGTCTGAAATTTCACAAGCCCTGCCCGATGTGGTCGCGGCCTGCCGCGTTGCCGGATTTGATCTGATCATCGTCGAAACGTCCGGTATCGGACAAGGTGACGCCGCGATTGTCCCGCATGTGGATTGCAGTCTTTACGTGATGACGCCCGAATTCGGCGCCGCATCGCAGCTGGAAAAAATCGACATGCTGGACTTTGCCGATTTTGTGGCAATCAACAAGTTCGATCGCAAAGGCTCGCAAGACGCACTGCGCGACGTCGCCAAACAGGTGCAGCGCAATCGCGAGCAGTGGGACAAGTCCACGGATCAAATGCCAGTCTTTGGTACCCAGGCATCCAGGTTCAATGATGATGGTGTCACCGCGCTGTATCAAGGTCTGTTGCCCCGCCTGACCGAGTTGGGACTGAAGGTCGCGCCCGGCAAGCTGGCACCTGTTGCTGTACGTTTTTCTTCAGGTCGCAATGCGATCGTACCGCCGGCTCGCAACCGCTATCTGGCCGAGATCGCCGATACCCTGCGTGCCTATCACCGCCGCGTGAACAAGCAAGCCGTGATTGCGCGCGAGCGTCAGCAATTGAGCGAGGCCAAACGACTGATGCTCGCTGCCGGTAAAACGGTCGATATGGATGATCTGATTACCCAGCGAGATAACGCCCTCGATAGCGAAGCAAAAAATCTGCTGACGCAATGGCCTGCTGTGCAAGCGACCTATTCAGGTGACGAGCATGTGGTCAAAATCCGCGACAAGGAAATCCGCACTCGCCTTGAGTGGGAAACCTTGTCAGGCAATCGCATTCGCAAAGTATCGCTGCCTAAATATGCCGATCAGGGCGATCTGCTGAGCTGGCTGATGAAAGAAAATCTCCCCGGCAGCTTCCCCTATACCGCAGGTGTGTTTCCGTTCAAGCGCGAAAACGAAGATCCAACGCGCATGTTCGCCGGTGAAGGTGATGCATTCAGAACCAATCGTCGCTTCAAACTGGTGTCCGAAGGCATGCCGGCCAAGCGTTTGTCCACTGCATTTGATTCGGTCACTTTGTATGGTGCTGATCCCGCGCTGCGTCCTGACATTTACGGCAAAGTGGGCAACTCCGGCGTATCAATTGCCACGCTGGATGACATGAAGGTGCTGTACGACGGCTTCGATCTCTGCGATCCAACCACGTCAGTATCGATGACCATTAACGGGCCCGCGCCGACCATTCTTGCGATGTTCATGAATACGGCGATTGATCAGCAAGTCGCCAAATTCACGCAGGACAAAGGTCGCGAGCCGACGTCGGAAGAAGCGGCAGAAATCCGCGCGTGGGTACTGCAAAATGTGCGCGGCACGGTACAGGCCGATATTCTGAAAGAAGATCAGGGGCAAAACACCTGCATCTTCTCCACTGAATTTTCTTTGAAAGTGATGGGCGATATTCAGCAGTACTTCGTCGACCACAAGGTCCGCAATTTCTATTCGGTGTCGATCTCTGGTTATCACATTGCCGAAGCCGGTGCGAATCCGATCTCGCAACTGGCATTCACGCTCTCCAATGGCTTTACCTTTGTCGAGGCGTATCTGGCGCGTGGCATGCACATTGATGACTTCGCACCGAATCTGTCGTTCTTCTTCTCCAACGGCATGGATCCGGAATACACCGTACTGGGTCGGGTGGCACGTCGCCTGTGGGCCGTGGCCATGCGTGAGAAATACGGCGCAAATGATCGTTCGCAAAAACTGAAATATCACATTCAGACCTCTGGCCGCTCACTGCATGCACAGGAAGTTGATTTCAATGACATCCGCACTACCCTGCAAGCGCTGATTGCGATTTATGACAACTGCAACTCGCTGCACACAAATGCCTATGACGAAGCCATCACCACGCCGACTGATGAATCCGTGCGTCGCGCATTGGCGATTCAGCTGATCATCAACCGCGAATGGGGTCTGGCGAAAAATGAAAACCCCAGTCAGGGTTCCTTCATCATCGAAGAACTGACTGATCTGGTCGAAGAAGCAGTACTGCAAGAATTCGAGCGCATTGCTGAACGCGGCGGCGTGCTGGGCGCAATGGAAACCGGCTATCAGCGCAGCAAGATTCAGGAAGAGTCCATGCTCTATGAGCACAAAAAACACGATGGCAGTCTGCCCATCATCGGCGTCAACACCTTCCGCAATCCCAAGGGCGATGCCGTTGCACAGCAACTGGAACTCGCACGCTCCACGGACGATGAAAAGCAATCGCAATTGCAGCGTCTCGCCGATTTTCATGCAAGCCACAGCGACGCTGCCAAGCAATCACTGGCTGCGCTGCAAGAGTCGGTGATCCGTGACGAGAATGTGTTTGCTCAGCTGATGGCCGCGGTCCGAGTGTGCTCGCTCGGTCAGATCACCGATGCGCTGTTTGAAGTCGGTGGTCAGTATCGACGCAGCATGTAATCCGGCGGCAATGAATGTCTCCCACTGAATCAGCACTGGCAGATACCATTGCCGCGATCAACATCGCGGCCTATACCAAAACCCGTAATCATCTCGATGGCAAGGTCACGCGGCTCTCGCCGTACCTGACGCATGGCCTTGTTTCGATTCCGGCGCTATTCAAGCAGCTGCCCAAACTTACACTCGCAGACAAACTCGCCTTCGAGTTCGGATGGCGTGAATTTTTTCATCATGTCTGGCATCGCGCAGGGGATGCGATTCTCAGCGACATGCGCGCGCCTTTGCCTGGCATTCAATACAGCGATACGCTGCCCGACGACATTCGCGAAGGTCGCACCGGTCTGCCCGTCATCGATCGCGCAGTCCACACGCTCTATCAGACGGGTTATTTGCATAACCACGCGCGCATGTGGCTCGCCAGTTACACCGTTCATCTGCGCAAGGTGCACTGGCGTGTCGCCGCCGACTGGATGTACGGCCATCTGCTGGATGGCGATCTGGCATCGAATCATTTGTCGTGGCAGTGGATTGCAGCGACCTTCAGCAGCAAGCCGTATTTATTCAATGCTGAGAACGTCGCGAAGCATGCAACTCAGGCCTGGCATTGCCCGCGCAGCGTGATCGACACCACGTATGAGGCACTGGAGGCGATTGCGCGCAGCCAGACAACCGTGGGTATCCATCCGTCCTTGTTGGGCATTGGCGAGCCGGCACTCAGCGTTGTGCCTGATAGCCTGAGTGCTGACAAAAACGTACTGCGCCAAACCCGTCGGGTACAACTGGTGCATCCCTGGATGCTCGCGGACTCTGGATTCGATGGACTACGACTGGGCATCATTCATCGCCCGTTTCATCAGCGCTTCCCGTGGTCTCAGCAACGATGGGATTTCGTCATGCAGCGCATGCAGACTGTCACCGACCATATCTTCGTCGGTGATCTGACAGAACTCAGTACAATACTTAGCAATGCTGCCGACATCAGTTCGGTGGCCACATTCAATCCTGGTTATCGCGAATTGCTGCCCGTGCTTTGCTCTGACTTGCAAGACCCGCCACGCCGGTTTCCTGATCCGGAGACAGCCTGCCGTTCGTTTTCGGCCTTCTGGAGCCATTGCACCGCAGCTTCTGCTGATGCGCCCCGGCGCACCTGGCATCGATAGACGCCATGGCATCGCCCGGTATTGCCGTTGTCTGGTTCAAGCGCGATCTACGCGTTTTCGATCATCTGCCTTTGTTTGAAGCCAGTCGTCACCCTGCCGTACTGCCTTTGTATGTGTACGAACCCGAACTCATACGCGCACCGGATTATTCAACTCAGCACCTCGCTTTCATCAATGAGTGTCTGGAAGATCTCGATCTGGCACTGAGCGGTCGCGGTACATCCTTGTTGATTCAACACGGCGAAATAACCACCGTACTGCGACGCATACATGAGCAGTTTGGTCATTTCACGCTCTACTCCCACGAAGAAACCGGTAACGCCATCAGCTATGCGCGTGACCGCCGCGTGGCAGACTGGTGTCGATCGCAAGGCCTGAATTGGAAAGAATATCCATCCAATGGCGTCGTCCGCCGACTGGTATCGCGCGATGAATGGTCGAGCCAGTGGATGCAGCGCATGCGGGCGCCGGTCTTGAATGCACCTGACTTTCTGCGGTCGACCGGTAAAACCATGTCGCCCTCGGGCATCATGACGCCCCGGCAGTTAGGACTGAATGGACCCGACAAACCCCTGCGACAGCGTGGTGGCAGGCGCGCGGCATCGAAACAGGTGAAAGAATTTTTCAGTCAGCATCTCGCTGACTACCGCTATGCGATGTCCAGCCCCTTGACGGCAGAGACCGCCTGTTCGCGTCTGTCGCCCTACCTAGCTTATGGCGTGCTGTCGGTACGCGAGTTGATGCACAAGATCTGGAAGACGCGCGAGCAACTCTTGGCGCTGCCGGAAACGGTACGGCCTTCGGGCACGCTGTCCAGCCTGAAATCTTTCGAAAGTCGCCTGCACTGGCATTGTCATTTCATTCAAAAACTCGAATCCGAACCGGATATCGAAATGCACAATGTTCATCGTGGATTCGACGGGCTGCGTGAGCCACATTTCAATCGCGATTATTTCGAGCGCTGGAGCGCGGGCGAAACCGGCTTCCCGCTAATCGATGCCTGCATGAAGATGCTGGCGCAGACGGGCTGGATCAACTTTCGCATGCGCGCGATGCTGATCAGTTTTTCCAGTTATCAGCTCTGGAATCACTGGCGCGAACCGGCGCTGCATCTGGCACGCGAATTTCTGGACTATGAACCGGGCATTCATTACGCACAAATACAAATGCAATCGGGCGTGACCGGCATAAACACGCTGCGTATTTACAATCCCGTCAAGCAAGCACAAGACCAAGACCCGAAAGGTATTTTTGTGCGCCGCTGGCTGCCGGAACTTCAGCGCGTGCCGGATGAGTTCATCTTTGAACCCGCGACCATGCCACTGGCCTTGCAAAAAGAACTGAAATTCCTGATCGGCCCAGACTACCCGGAACCCATCGTCGATCATCTGACCAGCGCGAAACTGGCACGTGACCTGCTCTGGTCCATGCGCCGCGATCCGCAGATGCGCGAAGAAGCACGTCAGGTCTTCATCAAACATGGCAGTCGCAATCCAATGCGCGAGGGCCGATCACGCTCCTCCGCCAAATCTTCTGCAGACAAGTCAGCGGACCCCAAACCTCAATTGCCGCTGGCACTGGATTAAGCGATGTTCCTTGGCATACTCAGTGCGGGCAGTGCATTTACTTTGTGGGGAATTTTCCCGCTCTACCTGAAACTCCTCAAGAGCGTGCCATCGCTTGAAATACTGTCGCATCGTGTGATGTGGTCAGCCATTTTTCTCGGGCTGATTCTTGCCTACCGACGTCAATGGGACTGGGTGCAGAGCATACGTGCACGACCGCGGATTGCATTGGCCTTTGTCGCCAGCGCAGCCATGCTGGGTGCCAACTGGGTGATCTACATCTGGGCTGTGAACGCGGATCGCATCATCGATGCCAGCCTCGGTTATTTCATCGCCCCGCTATTCAATGTGCTCTTTGGCGTACTGCTCGGCGAGCGATTGAAACCCATGCAGTGGACAGCGATTGCGCTGGCCGGCAGCGGCGTTGCCTGGCTCACACTGAGCACCGGACAATTACCGTGGATAGGACTCGTGCTGGCAGTGACTTTCAGCCTTTATGGACTGATACGCAAAACCGCATCACTGGGCGCACTGGAAGGCCTGAGCGTTGAAACGCTGGTCATGCTGCCACTGTCGGCGCTCTTTCTACTTCTGCCCGACAGCGGTTCTTCACATGCCTTTGCCAGTGGCAGTCTGTCTTTGATGCTCATGCTCGTGGCTGCCGGGCCGGTCACAGCCGTGCCACTGCTCTTGTTTGCTTTCGGTGCGCGCCGCATTCCTCTGTCCGTCGTGGGTCTCTTGCAATACATCGGCCCGAGTATCCAGATGATGCTGGGGGTGTGGCTGTATCACGAACCCTTTGGCAGCAACCGGCAGATAGGCTTTGCATTCATCTGGACCGCGCTGGCCTTGTATTCCGTCGAGGCGCTGTGGCGGGCATGGCGGCCGGCAGCGGCCAAGCACTCCAGCGACTGAAGTGTTGAGTGCCGCCGTGGCAGCCGTAGTACAAAGCGCTGGCGGCTCATTCATCCAGATCACGTAAACAAACAACAAGCTATAAATCACTGCGCACGCTGTACCCGCTTGCCGGCTTACGTTATCCTCGCGCTTTGCCGTTCAGCGGCCTTTTCAGATCCTTTCTTACTTCGTTCGCCATGGCCAATTACGTTTACACAATGAACCGCGTGGGCAAGATCGTCCCGCCCAAGCGCCAGATTCTCAAAGATATTTCCCTGTCCTTTTTCCCTGGCGCAAAGATCGGCGTACTGGGCCTGAACGGCTCGGGCAAATCAACGCTGCTCAAAATTATGGCCGGTATCGACAAGGATATCGAGGGCGAAGCGATACCGATGCCGAACCTGAAGATAGGCTATCTGCCCCAGGAACCTCAGCTCGACCCGACGATGACGGTACGTCAGGCGGTCGAAAGCGGCTTGGGCGAGGCCTTCGAAGCGCGCGCGAAACTCGACGCTGTGTATGCCGCCTATGCCGAACCTGATGCTGATTTCGATGCACTGGCCACCGAGCAGGCGCGTCTGGAAGCGATCATTTCCGCCGCAGACGGCGGCAATCTGGAACTGCAACTTGAAGTCGCTGCCGATGCGCTGCGACTGCCGCCCTGGGATGCCAAGATCGACGTTCTCTCTGGTGGCGAAAAGCGCCGCGTCGCACTTTGCCAGCTGCTCCTCTCCAAGCCCGACATGCTGCTGCTCGATGAGCCGACCAACCACCTAGATGCCGAATCGGTCGACTGGCTGGAGCAATTCCTGCAGCGCTTTCCCGGCACTGTGGTCGGCATCACGCACGATCGCTACTTCCTCGACAACGCCGCTGAATGGATTCTGGAACTCGACCGCGGCCACGGCATTCCCTGGAAAGGCAATTACAGCTCCTGGCTGGAACAAAAGGAAAATCGTCTCAAACAAGAAGAGTCCAGCGAATCCGCCCGCCAAAAAGCGCTGAAAAAAGAATTGGAATGGGTGCGCCAGAACCCAAAAGGAAGACAAGCGAAGAGCAAGGCACGTATCGCGCGTTTCAATGAACTCTCCGAATTCGAATACCAGAAACGCAATGAGACTCAGGAAATTTTTATTCCGGTTGCCGAGCGACTGGGCAATGAAGTCATCGAATTCAAAAATGTCAGTAAAGGCTATGGCGATCGTCTTCTGATCGACAATCTGTCGTTCCGGATTCCACCGGGCGCAATCGTCGGCATCATCGGTCCCAACGGTGCAGGCAAATCCACATTGTTCCGCATGATCTCCGGTAAAGAGACGCCCGATAGCGGCGAAGTTGTGATCGGTCCAACGGCAAAAATTTCGGTCGTTGATCAGTCACGCGATGATCTCGACAACAAGAAGACTGTATTTGACGATGTATCGCAGGGCGCAGACATTCTCACCGTTGGTCGTTTCGAAATGCCCTCACGCGCTTATCTGGGTCGCTTCAATTTCAAAGGTGGCGATCAGCAGAAAATCGTCGGCAACCTCTCCGGCGGTGAGCGTGGCCGTCTGCATCTGGCCAAGACGCTGCTCATGGGCGGCAATGTGATTCTGCTGGACGAACCCTCAAACGATCTGGATGTAGAGACCCTGCGCGCACTCGAAGACGCCTTGCTTGAATTCGCCGGCAGCGTGTTGGTGATCTCGCACGATCGCTGGTTCCTCGACCGTATCGCCACGCACATACTGGCGTTCGAAGGTAACTCGCAGGCCACCTTCTTCGATGGGAATTATCAGGAATACGAAGCGGACAAGAAAAAGCGCCTCGGTGAAGAAGGCGCCAAACCGAAACGTATTCGTTACAAGCCCATCAGCGTCTGAGCGTATGAGCGATGCACATTCATTAATTGCATCGCTGGATATCGGTGGCACGAAAATAGCTGCCTGTATCGCTGATGCCAGTGGTCCGCTGCTGCGCCTCACTCAATCAACGCTCAAGGCGGGTACGTCGGACACCATTGCGCGTCAAGGATTGCGCTTGATCGACGAATGCTGTCAGCAGTTACAGATGAATCCTGCCGTGGTGCAGTCTGTTGGCGTGAGCAGCTGCGGCCCCTTCGAGGTGCGTGACGGTGCAACCGGTATCATTCCTCCCAATCTGTGCGGCGGTCTGCCCAACGGGGAAGATCTCCCGAATGACTGGACCTTCCTTCCGCTGGAGTCCGTGCTGCGCGAGCGTTTTTCATCGGTTTGCGTCGCGAATGATTGTGTCGCAGCGCTGCACGCTGAGCGCTCGTTCGGCAACGCACCTGCCAATGCCATCTATGTCACCTGGAGCACCGGCATTGGATTTGGCTTGTGTGTCGATGGCCACATCCTCAATGGCAAGGCCGGCAATGCCGGGCATGCCGGTCATATGTTGATGTCGGACACCTCAGAGGCGCTGTGCGGCTGCGGCAATCGCGGGGATCTCGAAGGCATGGTGGGCGGTCGTAATTTTGGCAAGCATCTTGGCAAACCGCTTGAGGATATTTTTCGCGATGCCGAAGGCGGTGATGCCGCTGCACTGCATGCGGTGCAGGAGGCAGCGCGCTGGTTCGGCCGCGGGCTCTATAACCTGACGGCTATTCTTGATACGGAAGCGATCTTCATTGGTGGCAGCGTGTGGCGACACAATGAGGCCATGCTCACGCCACTCGTACGTAAGGAAATCGAGGATCGCTTTACTGCGCTGACGAGGGGCGTCACCGTGCAAGGCTCGACGCTGGGTGAGCTGGTCACCGATATGGGTGCATTTGCGCTGATCATGCCACCGCCTTGGGTAACGGGCTGGCGCGAGCGCCGCCCGTGGCAAGCACTGCAGTCAGTGCAGCTTGCCGACGCTGAGTAAGCGCCTGCCTCGTTAGAGCAATGGCAAGTCTTTCAGACCTGATTCTTCTTGCCTGCTGCACGTCTGCGAAACAACACTGGCACGCAAATCAGTGCGCGCACCGCAGAGCGCACAGCATTGATCCAAAGCCGCTACAATCCGGCGTCTAAAAACAACAACCGGAGATGGTGTGTCCTCTCTCTTTCCCGATCCGCTGGTCATTACCGGACTCACCAAAAGCTTTGGCGCGCGACGTGCAGTCGACAGCGTGAACTTTAGCGTTGCCGCCGGTGAGTTTGTCGCGCTGCTGGGCCCCAACGGTGCGGGCAAATCCACCTTGTTTCAGATGCTCTCGGGCTTATTTGTGCCAGACGAGGGAACAGCGATGGTGACCGGCGACGATATCGGCCAATCACCCATTCGAGCATTAGCCAAGCTGGCCATCGTCTTTCAGCAACCGGCACTGGATCTGGATCTGTCGGTGGAAGCGAATATGCGTTTTCAGACCGATCTGCATGGTATAGCGCGCGCCGAGGCAAAAACACGTATCGCCCACTGGCTGGAACGTTTCGGTCTGACGGAGCGGGCCAGCGAAACTTGCCGGCAGCTTTCCGGCGGCATGCGTCGCAAGGTAGAGCTGGCACGTGCGCTCTTGTCCGAGCCGCAGTTGCTGCTGATGGATGAAGCGACCGTGGGCATTGACCCTGCCTCACGCGCATCGATATTGAGCGATGTAAAAACTTTGTGTCGCGAGCGTGGCATGGGCGTGCTGTGGGCAACGCATCTGGTTGATGAAGCCGAGGCCGCCGACCGGATTGTCGTGATGGCCGCAGGCAAAGTGCGCTTCGATGGCACACCGAAAGAACTGATCAAACAAAGCCGGCACACCAACCTGACCGAGGCTTTCCTCGACCTCACCCGCGCGGAGGGCAAGCCATGAAACTTTTACACGCACGTCTGGCTCTGGCTGCGATCACGGGCCGCGAAGTTCACAAATTTTTGCGTCAACCGGGGCGGCTGGCTTCATCACTGGTGCGGCCGCTGCTGTGGATGGTGGTCTTTGCCGCGGGCTTCCGGCAAATGCCGGATCTTGGCAATGTGATGCCTTTCAATCCCGACCTCGACTATCGTCTGTACATGGTGCCGGGGCTGGCGCTGATGGTGTGCCTTTTCAATGGCATGCAGTCCTCGCTGGCGATGGTCTATGACCGCGAGATGGGCGTCATGCGTCTCTTGCTCACCGCACCGCTGCCGCGCAGCTATCTGCTGGCGTGCAAACTGGCCGGTGGTGCTTTTCTGTCGGTGTTGCAGGCACTGGCCTACATGATCATTGTGGTGATCTGGAGCATAGGGCTCTCGCCTTGGCAGGTATTGAGCGCCCTGCCCGCGCTGATACTGGGCGCGTTGATGCTTTCGGCGTTTGGTTTGATGCTGTCGGTGTATATCAAGCAGCTGGAAAATTTTGCGGGCACGATGAATTTCGTGATCTTCCCGATGTTCTTTTTGTCCTCTGCACTGTATCCGATTCAGCGCATGCAAAATGCCGGCGCCGAGTGGATTTATCAGGTCTCTTCCTTCAATCCATTCACGCATGCGGTGGAAGCGCTGCGCTATGCGCTCTACGGGAAAATCGCGCCGCTGTCGCTGGCGGTGGTGGTGATCTCGTCGTTGGTGTTTTATATGATCGCGGCTGCTGGCTACGATCCGCAGCGGGGGCTGGTGAAGTCTGGCCGAGGCTGATCTCCCGGCTGCGCCGCCTTATCGCGCTCACCACCGACCGCCCGCGAATCCTTCGTCGGGCGGTTTGTTTTTTTGTGGAATCAAATTTTTATTCGTATTTTGTGCGTTTATCGGAACAAATGCGCAAAGACCGTCACAGAATTTGGCGCTTTAAAACCCGTCCACCGGGGTGAAGCCATTTTCTCTGATTGGATTTTGCGACAATGAGCCGACCTATATCTTCCCAAAACTCCGTCAGCATCAGCTTGGATCAACCTATCGATCAAGATGCATTAAACAAAGTAAAGACATTTAAGAAAAGTCTTGGCCCTAATGATCGCGTTCTAGTCAACCGCTCAGGCAACACAACGATTTACACACAGCATAAAGAATCTGCGTCAGAAAAATTCAGTCGGAAATTAGATAATTTTGAAAAAAATGTGAAGACAGCCTGGTCTCACGTTAGCGATTTGCTTTCCATCAAAAACCAAGGGAATGAGTCAGGGGCGACGAAAAACATAAAAGATACGCCGACACAAAAATCTCCCAGCTCAATCAGCGCCAAACAATTCAACTTGGACATTACCCCGATTATCAACACCTGCACAATCCCGGTTTTAGACGATCTAACTAATCACAGGGGCAATTTAAATGATCTGGAACGGATGATCGGCGAAATGAATATCGACTATTCGCTTGGTATCTTTTCAACCGGCTCTCAAAGTCTCGAAAAAGTCGGAAAAGAATTTTCTGCTTTTGTACAATTCGCACAAGCGCAAGGACGCGGGGAAAGTGTGACGCATCAAGACAAAGGCGCTATTAACTTCGCAAACCGCTGGACGGCTATCCCATACGGTAGCGATGAACGCTATGCCTTAAACGCGCGGTTTGGCGAAAGTTACAGGATCATCGATAAGGCTGCAGTGGCACTTGCAGCGTTTGACAAGTCTTAGCAGTACCGTCCAGATTTTTCGAACAACTTCGCGACCGCGCCTTCAGTCGACATCCCGCCCCAACTCATCCTTCACCACCTCTTCAGGCGGGCATTTCATAAACCTCAGTAAAAACCCCTCACGCCAGTCAATCCCTTCTTCACCCAGATAATTGTTCTGCACATAGTAAGCCTGCTGTTCGCTGTCGAGAACTTTGCGACAGCTGGTGAAATAGTCATGACCAAATTTTTTGAACTGCAGCACATGCACCAGTTCATGGACGATGAAGGAATTATCCATCGGGTCCATCGGATTCAATGTGTCGCGCAAATAAATTCGGTAACTCTCAGTATCAAACAAGGCAGCCACACTGTTACAAGTGCCGGGCGCATCCGGACACACCTTTTGCGCGAGCACTTGCGCGCTGACCTGTTCGATCGCAGGCAGATCCGCTGGATCGACTGCCGGCAGGCCGGAAAAGCGCACGGCCGCTGCCAGAAAACGGGCCATCAATTCTGCGGTAAGCGTCATTCAATAACCTTGGTCAAGTCAGTGTTTTTACTGCGATCTCGCTACTATGAAGGATTCATGCCACCTCGACCCGACCGACTCTGGCTGGCTTGCGCCGCAGTGTCACAACAAGCGCCTGTTGAATTTTGTGACACTCCCATTTTTCTGTACCAGAACAGAGCGCTGCACTTGAGCGTTTTTGCGGCTTCTGGCCCACTTGCGTGAGAAATTTTCATGGCATGGCCTTTGCCTTGATAAAGCAGTTGCTTCACGTCTGTGGCTGCATGCCACGCACAACGCTTGCAACCGTATAGCCAACATTGGCATAACCAAGGGGGAGAAATTAATGAAAAGAAAACTACTGGCGTCTCTGGTCGGCATGGCGCTGATCACAGGTTCGTCGGCATTTGCCGCGGGCGTGACGGACGCAATGATCGAAAAAGACGCCCAAAGCGTTGGAGACGTCCTGTCCTGGGGTATGGGTCAGCAGGGTCAGCGTTACACACCGCTGGACAAGATCAATGCGGGCAATATCTCCAAACTGGTACCCGCATGGTCGTTCTCGTTTGGTGGCGAGAAGCAGCGCGGTCAGGAATCGCAACCGCTGATTCACAATGGCAAAATGTTCGTGACCGGCTCCTACTCGCGTATTTACGCACTTGATGCGAAGAGCGGCAAGAAACTCTGGAAGTATGAGCACCGTCTGCCTGAAGGCATCATGCCTTGCTGCGACGTGATCAACCGTGGCGCTGCGCTGTTCGACAATCTGGTTATCTTCGCAACGCTGGATGCTCAGTTGGTTGCTCTGGACCAGAACACAGGTGACGTTGTCTGGAAAGAGAAAATCGATGATTACGCTGCAGGCTATTCAGCCTCTGCTGCCCCGCTGATTGCCAAAGGTCTGCTGCTGACCGGCGTTTCCGGTGGTGAGTTTGGCGTGATCGGCCGCGTTGAAGCGCGCGATCCCAAGACCGGCAAGATGGTCTGGACACGTCCTGTCGTCGAAGGCCACATGGGCTATAAGTACGAAGGCGGCAAAGCCATCGAAAACGGTATCTCCGGCACGACTAACAAGACCTGGCCTGGCGATCTGTGGAAATCCGGCGGCGCAACGACCTGGCTCGGCGGTACCTATGACGCGTCAACTGGTCTGGCGTATTTCGGTACCGGCAACCCAGCGCCATGGAACAGCCACCTGCGCCCTGGCGACAACCTGTTCTCGACCTCGACCGTTGCTATCGATGTCGCGACCGGCAAGATCTCCTGGCACTACCAGAAGACCCCGAACGACGGCTGGGATTATGACGGCGTGAACGAATTCATCACGTTCGACATGGATGGCAAGCGTATGGGTGCTTCGGCTGACCGTAACGGTTTCTTCTATGTGATTGATGCGAAAAACGGCAAGCTCAATGGTGCTTTCCCGTTCGTATCGAAGATCACTTGGGCCACCGGCATTGATCTGAAAACCGGACGTCCGAACTACGATCCGGCAAACCGTCCTGGCGACCCTACCAAAGGTCCGGATGGCAAGAAGGGTAATGTGGTTTTCTCCGCACCTTCCTTCCTCGGTGGCAAGAACCAGCAGCCTATGGCTTACAGCCCTAAGACTGGCCTGTTCTATGTTCCCGCCAATGAGTGGGGCATGGAAATCTGGAATGAGCCTGTAACCTACAAGAAGGGGGCTGCTTATCTGGGCGCGGGCTTCACCATCAAGCCACTGCACGATGACTACATCGGCGCAATGCGCGCGATTGATCCAAAGACTGGCAAGATCGTCTGGGAAAACAAAAACTCGGCACCTCTGTGGGGCGGTGTGATGACAACCGGTGGCAATCTGGTGTTCTACGGCACACCTGAAGGCTTCCTCAAGGCTGTTGATGCCAAGAACGGTAAAGAACTGTGGAAGTTCCAGACCGGTTCAGGCGTTGTGGCTCCTCCGATCAGCTGGGAAGAAGGCGGCGAGCAGTACGTAGCTGTCGTATCCGGCTGGGGCGGCGCTGTGCCTCTGTGGGGTGGCGAAGTGGCCAAGAAGGTCAACACCCTCGAGCAAGGCGGATCCGTCTGGGTCTTCAAGCTGATGAAGTAAAACGTTTTACTCCCGCCTGCATTGGGATACGGAATTCGGTAGTACATCCCGTGCAGTCTTGGCCGACGGCTTATGCCGTCGGCTTTTTTATTGGTCGCTGCGATTGAGTACTTGCGGGTTGACGTGCAAAAGAATGGGCCGCGCGCGACCGTATTCTCTGAGGGATGTGAATCTAAGGAAATTTGAATTCAGTCAGCGCCATCGTGATCTTGCCCGATGAGTAGTAGGCCGACTGCAGGAGCTCGGTGCGCTCCACTTTGACCAGCCCCACACCCTTGCAATACCACTCGCGATTGACAACAGGTATGTCGCGAAAACCCTGCACCGCATCCACATACAAGGCCATGTTGCCGTTACCTGTCACACGCGCACAAGATTTGAATGTGCCTGCCGGCACAGCCACCGTTTCATCTACTGCCTCGACGGTGTAAGTCATCAGCACTTTGGGCATTTTGGTGGTGCCCATACCCATCTCGAATTTGGGAGCGATGATGAAGGTATCCGTTGGCACCATCCAGGTTGCACCTAAGGTGACGGGTAGCTTGAGAACCACGCGCGGATTGCTGTCGAGCTTGGCCTGTTCATCTGCATCAATGCGTTGCGCGATTCGGATAATGCGGTCCTTTTCCTCACGCAGCCAGTACTCGATACCGATCGAGCCAGGCGCATCTACCCGACGCACGATGACCTCGCCTGCATTCGTATCCACTACCCGATCAACACTGAGAACATAGGTCTCATGCGTGAGAATGTTATTGATATCAGAGGCAACATCGTATTCCCAGGTGGCGCCAACCGGCAGCGGAAAAAATGAATCGCCCACCGGCAGTGACTGAGAACAACCGGCCAATACGAGGACCGCAGGAATCAGGGTCAGGCGCTTCATCATCACTTCTCCGGCATGCGTGCCGCAGGCGCATCGCTGATCTTGAGTTTGACTTTCTTTTCGGAATTCATCTTCAGCCATGAACCACCACTGCCACCGCCACCACCTTCGATGATCGCTACCTGACGTATACCCTGACGACTCCTGCGCTGAGACTCTGACAGCTCGGAATGATTTTCTTTCAGGTAGGGGAGCTTGTAGCCGCGCGGGACGGTACCAGGACGTTGCGTATCCAACGGTGATATCCACAAGTAGATCGCACCTTCGACACCTTTCGCAGGATTAGGCTCTTCAATCACCGCCGAGATGATGATGAATTTTTCGGGCAGCATGCGTGGCGTAGGCCAGCCCAGCATATCTTCAAAGGTGTAGTTAGCGACGAAATAACTCGCTGTCACCACCAGAATCATCACCAGCTTGATCCAGCGTTTCCATGTGGTAGCCAGACACAGAACCAGAAGCAGTATCGCAACAGTCAGATACAAGAAGGTCAGGAGAATTGAGATATGGGTCATGTCTGTGGAACGATCTGTTTAGGTAAGGTATTGATGTCTCTGACGCTGCCATCAGGGTCAACTGTAAATCTTACGGCCGTGGCTTCATCGCCCTTGCGATCCAGCCTGACGGTGCCGTAGTACACGATCTCTGCGCGCGGATTGACTTTGACAACGGAAATGGTGGTCTCGACGGCTTCGCTGTTTTTGCTTTCGTAGTACTGCACATTGACCGTGTACTCGCCTGCAGAGAAGCCACGAATCGTCACGACCTCCTGATTGATCGGATTGACCACATCGCGGCCATTGACCTTGATCGAGTCGCCTGCCAGACCACGATCATCGCGGTCCAGATGCATCAGACCCGCCTCGCGTGAACGGAACCACACCACTGCACCCGCCGGATCTTGCACATAGGTGTCCAGATCATTCGGATTCATGTCAGGCCAGGTGATCGTGATGATGAACTCCGCCTTGGCCGGAATATCACCTTCTTTTTTTGCTTTCGGATTCATCGCCAGCAGCGCGATGATGAAACAAAAAACGAAGGCAATCAGAATGTTGAACAGCATGTCATAGAAGGGATCGACCTCTCCTTCGCGACGCTTCTTGCGCAAGCCCACTATCGATCCTGACGGGTCAGCGTGGCCAGCTGTGTCTCTGCCAGCTCCAAAGAATCGGCGAGTATGCCGTCACCGCAACGATCGAGCCTGACCAACTGTACGCCCAGCAGCATGTTCGCTACCAAACCCACGGCCGTCGTAAGTAGCGCAATGCCCAGACCACCGGTCAAGGTCTTGAGCAAGGTCTGAGACTGCGAAGCGTCAAAATTTTGTATCTGCGAAATTTCAATCGCCAGGATGGAGAAGCCGATCACTTTGCCCAACAAGCCGAGCTTGATCTGAATGCCATTCACCCACCACGCAGATTCGCTGGGGCCATGCAGGCGCTCGGCCAGCACTTCAGTGAGCTGCGCATTGTCGTAATCATGGCGGCGGCTTTTATCGAGCAGTGCGGAAAAGTACGCGTGGACTGCGGTAACCCCATTGTCAGGCGGCGTCGAAGGTGCATACGCGCCTGTAGCGAGCTTCCATGCATCCAGTGACTGGCGCTCGTACATCAGCGCCCAAGCGCGCATCCCGACCCAGAGGGTAGAGCCTGCAAACACCGCGATGATCATCAGCGTAATGCCAGTAGGATCGGCAGCGACCAACACGCCCCAGATATTGGCGCGCCACATCAGAAAGGAAGCGAACAGCAACAGACCAACAAAGCACAACCACTGCAGAAAGAGTCGGTCGGCCGCAGAAACCGGGGAGAGCGTGACAGGAGGCTTGAAAAGTCGGGAAAGCGAAAAAAGCCGGCGTGCCACGTCAGTCATGTCAGGTAACCTTGTCTCGTTCTTCTTTTATCGGTATCGCAGCGTAACGCATGGAATTGGCATCATTACGATAGACCAGCGGCTTTTCTTCTGTCCGTGGCGCCTGCGCCTGCAATACGATTTTCTTAACGTCGCCGTGCTGTGCCGACTTGCTGCAGACAGGATCAGCGTTTTCAGCGTCACCAGTCAGTGCGTAAGCCTGACAACGGCAGCCACCGAAATCTTTTTCCTTATCGGGACAAGTACGGCAGGGTTCTTTCATCCAGCCATAACCGCGATATCGATTAAATGCATCACTGTTATACCAGATATCTTTCAAAGTTGTCTCTGTGACATTGGGGAATTGCAGACCCGGCAAGCTTTTCGCCGCATGACAAGGCAAGGCCGAACCATCCGCAGCGACCGCAAGAAATACCGAGCCCCAGCCGTTCATGCAAGCCTTCGGACGTTCTTCGAAATAATCAGGCACAACAAACAGCAGTTTGATTTTATTACCGAGCTTCGCGCGATATTCATTAACAGTCGCTTCAGCACGCACCAATTGCTCGCGCGTAGGCATGAGCTGATCGCGATTGACCATGCCCCAGCCGTAATACTGGGTATTGGCCAGCTCAAGATATTCAACCTCCATCTCCACGGCCATCTCGATGATGCGACCGATATGATCCAGGTTGTAGCGATGCAGAACGACATTAAGCACCATCGGGTAATCGTATTTCTTGATCAGCTTGGCGACACGATTCTTCAGATCGAAGGTCTTGGTGCTGGAAAGGAAATCATTCATCTCCTTGGTCGAATCTTGGAACGAGAGCTGGATATGGTCCAGACCCAGCGCTTTCATCTTCGAGATGCGCTCTTCGGTCAGACCAATGCCTGACGTAATCAGGTTTGTGTAAAAGCCGAGTTGATGCGCTTCGCCGATCAGCTCTTCCAGATCATCGCGCACCAGCGGCTCGCCGCCGGAAAAGCCGAGCTGCGCTGCGCCCAGCTGACGCGCCTGACGCAGCACGTCTTTCCATTCGTCGGTGGTCAGCTCTCTGCGATCAGCCGCATAGTTCAGCGGGTTGTAGCAGAACACGCAATGCAACGGACACTTGTAGGTGATCTCGGCCAGCAGCCACAGCGGCGGCGGCACCTGCGTTGTTGTGGTGGTGGGTGTGGTCTCAGACAATCCAGCCTCGCTCGGTTGCAATTTCAAGAAATCCGGTGACATCTTTTTCCAGACCCGTCGCATTGAAGGTCTGTTCGATGTCGGTGATGATGGCTTGCACGTCGCGCTCGCCATCGCAGCGCTTCAGAATTTCGCCGGCACTCTGGTTCAGCTTGACCATGCCTTCCGGGTATAGCAGTACATAGGCGCCCTGCGCTTCTTCCCATTGCATGCGGAACAGGCGCGCGAGTTTCGGCTTTGCAGTCAGTTCACTCATCAGTGTCTTTCAGGGGTAGGCTTTTTCAATCGCGTCCGAAATCGCCCACAGCACATCCAGCTTGAATTGCAGGATTTCCAGTGCGCGCTCTTGCTGCTCGCGGGTGGTGAAGTATTCCAGCGTGACGGCCAGACCATGCTCGACATCGCGCTCGGCGAGCGTCACGCGGCTACGGAAGTAAGCGAGGCCTTCTTCTTTCACCCACGGATAATGAGTCGGCCAGTTGGCCAAGCGATCCTTGTGGATTTTGGGCGCGAACATCTCGGTCAGCGATGAGCACACCGCCTCTTGCCACGGACGGCTGCGCGCAAAATTGACATAAGCATCGACGGCAAAGCGTACGCCGGGCTCGACTTTTTTCAGCGACCACAAATCTTCGCGCGATACGCCGGTTGCCTCACCCAGACGGGTCCAGGCTTCGATACCGCCGGGTTTGTCGCCATAGCCATCGTGATCGTGAATACGCTCGATCCATTTGCGACGGGTTTCACGATCCGGACAGTTCGACATGATTGCCGCATCTTTCACAGGAATCATCACCTGGTAATAAAAACGATTGATCACCCAGCCGCGAATCTGATCGGGCGTGAGTTCACCGTTGTTCATCTTTATGTTGAACGGATGATTGATGTGATAGCTCTTGCCTCGCGCGCGAAGGTTAGCTTCGAATTCTTCACGGCTCCAGGGCATCTGCTCAGTCATTTGGGTGGGTGCGTTCATACGTTAATCTCCATGCCATCAAAAGCAACTTCAATGCCGTGCTTTGCCAGCATGGCATGCTCGGCCGAGTCTTCGTTCAAAATCGGGTTGGTGTTGTTGATGTGGATAAGCACCTTGCGACGCTGACCCACGCTATCGAGTACTTCGATCATGCCGCCGGGGCCTGACAGCTGCAGATGGCCCATGTCAGCTGCGGTCTTTTGCGTCAGACCCAGCGTGATCATTTCGTCACCCGTCCAGACAGTGCCATCGACCAATACGCAATCGGCTTTTTGCATGGCTTCCAGCACATGCGGCTCGATTTCACCCAAGCCCGGTGCATAAAACAGCGTCTTGCCGGTCTCGGTATTTTCGATCAGCAAACCATTGTTGTCGCCGGGCTGAGGATTGGCACGATGTGGTGAATACGGTGGTGCCTTGCTCTTCAATGGCAGCGGATGAAAGCGAATACCCGCAATGCCCGGCACTTCAATCGGTGCGAACCGCGTCTTGTCCGCGGACAGTCCGGTGATTTCATGATGCTCGACGCCGCAATAGTGGGACAAGACCTTGGCCAAAGGCAGTCCGTGGTTGAGGTCATCCCAAACAGAATCGGTGCAATACAGATTGAGTTTCTTTTTACCCTCGCGCAGCATCAGCAGACCGGTGATGTGATCGATTTGTGCATCCATCACCATCACCGCAGCAATACCTGAATCACGTATCGCGCGCGCAGGCTGCAACGCAGGATTGGAGCGCAGCTGGAAAAGAATGTCGGGCGATGCATTAATCAGCACCCAGTCAGTACCATTCGCCGAAACAGCGATCGAAGATTGCGTACGCGCTTTGGCATTGATGCTGCCTTTGCGAACGCCAGCGCAGTTGGTGCAATTGCAATTCCATTGCGGGAAACCACCGCCCGCAGCAGAACCTAAAACAAGAATTTTCATGATTTTCAGGAGGTGCTGTTAAGTGTTGTGCGTAGCCGGGAATGCGTAATTTTTAACGCAACCGAAGCGATTGATGCAAAGACCGCTCATTGCCTGCGCAGGAAAGCGGGGTAGAAAATCGGCTGAAACCATCAGGCCGGAAAAGCAGGTAGGCATTGTCATCTCCTCTCGCCCCTTTGAAAACAGCGCTTTACGCGCATCACGCAAGGTCTTTCGGAAAATTGCGTTGGGGCGAAACTGGTCTCTTGTGTTATTTATTAGCTTCATTCTAGCCCAAAGCTCGCCCGGGAAAATCCATGTCTGTGACACCCTTCGACCAGCAAAACCTGCCTACCGGCGACGGTCACACCCTGTTTGTAGCCCAGTATGGCCAACCCGACGCGCCCGCCGCGGTGGTACTGCACGGCGGCCCCGGCAGCGGCACCCAGCCTTCGGTACTGGAATGGTTTGACCTTGAAAGACAGCGCATCGTGCTGTTTGATCAGCGCGGCGCAGGACAATCCCAACCGCAAGGCGAACTCATCAACAATGACAGTACAAAACTGGTGGCGGATATCGAGATGATCCGCGAACGACTAGGCATTGAACGATGGATGGTGGTCGGCGGCTCGTGGGGCGCGACGCTGGCGCTGCTTTACGCGGCTCAGCACGCTCTTCGCATACGGGCAATAGTTTTACGGGGGAGCTTTCTCGCCAGTCAACGCGAACTACATTGGTTTTTTCAGTCGCTGCGCGCGATGGTGCCTCAGGCATGGGAACAATTGACGCTGGGTTGGCAAGAGGAACAAAAGCAGCAAGTGCTCGCCACACTCGGCAAACAATTGCTGAGCGGGTCTGAGCAAGAAGCCGAAGACGCCGCCACACGCTGGGGTGCTTATGAAGAGGCCATCATGCAGGCAATGTCAGGCAAACTGACGCTGCCCACTGCACCATCAAAAGCCTCGGCTCGCGCCATAGGCAAATACCGTCTACAAGCACATTACCTTTTGAATGCGTGCTTTATGCAAGAGACCGATGTGCTAGCTGCTGCACAAGCACTGGCCGAAACGCCCACCGTGCTCTTGCATGGCAGCCATGATCTCGTCTGCCCGCCGGAAAATGCGGCACGTCTGGCCAAACTCATGCCCCATGCTCGCCTGCACTGGGTGCCTCGCGGTGGCCACACGCCGGCCGATCCATTGATTGCGGCTGCGCTACGCGAAGCCGTGCTGGAACTACATCCATCACCTTGAAACAAAAAAACCGGCAACGGGCAAGAACCCGTGCCGGTCTCAGTCTGACGCCGCTATTATTTCTGCAGCTTACGATAAATCGTATTGCGAGATACGCCTAATGCACGCGCAGCTGCCGACACATTCCCGCGATGTTCATCCAGCGATTTTTGTATCGTCAGCAATTCCACATCTTCCAACCGGGAAGTACCGCCACCCAGCGCCGCCTTGGTCGTGCTTTGCGCCATGGTATTTGCGCTCTCGGCAAGCTGACATGCATCATCGAGAAAATCCTCGGGGAGATGCTCGATTTTTACTTCACGCTCGGAACCTGCCATGACAATAGCCGTTCGCAGTAAATTCGTCAGCTGGCGGAAGTTACCCGGCCAGTTGTGACGCTTGAACAAAGCCATCACTTCGGGCGATACCTTGGGTGGTTCGCCGCTGGCTTCTGCAGCCAGCAGTCGGTGAATGACGACATCAAGATCGCTGCGCTCGCGCAAAGGCGGAAGGCGAACGACCAGACCATTCAGACGGTAGTACAAGTCTTCACGAAACTGTGCCTTGGCAATCATGTCGCGCAAATTGCGATTGGTCGCGCAAATCAGAGCCACATTCACAGGAATGGATTTATTACTGCCCAATGGCATGACCAGTCGCTCCTGTAAAACACGCAGCAAGCGCGCTTGTAATCCGAGTGGCATGTCACCGATTTCATCAAGGAAGAGCGAACCGCCATTGGCCTGCAGTATTTTGCCGGTACTGCCTTTTTTACGAGCCCCGGTAAACGCACCGTCTTCGTAACCAAACAATTCTGATTCAATCAGACTTTCGGGAATCGACGCACAGTTGACGGCAACAAAAGGACCGTCGGCGCGCGGAGAGTCATTGTGTATGGCCTGCGCGAGCAATTCTTTGCCCGTGCCCGTCTCGCCCGTGATGAGAATGGGGATATCCCGGCCCATGACAAGATTCACTTTGTGAATGATCGCAGCCACTTTTTCATCACCGGTGTCGAGGTAATGCAAACTCGAGAGACGGTTCAGACGGGCAGCTTCATCACTGTCATTGCCTCGCCGACTGTCAGAACGCTCGCTCTTGCGCGGCACCGGATCGTCGAGCTTGCCCTCTGACTGAAAGAAAAGATTAGCCGGCCTCAACTCTGCCCGCGCAGAGACGCGCACACCCGTATGCAAGCACAGATCGAGCAGCGTAGGCATGCTGGTGCGGTAGTGATCGAACAGTGCCGAGACCGGCATGCCAAACAGGGAACTGAAGGTATGCGTTTGCAGCGCCGACAACGGCAGACCCAGCTGGAACAAGCCGCTGCGATTGGCCGACAGGAAACGGCCCGACATCGAGAATGAGGCTATGCCCTCCATCAAGGTGCCAATGAATTCGGGACGGCTATGAAAATGCAGGGTGATGGAGTCATCGAAAGCGGCCGAGAACAATTGGTTCTCTATCATCTGTGCCGACATACGCACCAGCGCCATGGTGTGCTTGTGAAAACTACGCTGGTCGCCGGTGACATCGAGCACACCAATCAGCCTACCCTGATGATTAATGATAGGCGCAGCCGAGCAGGTCAGAAAATGATTAGCGGTCAGATAATGCTGATCCGCATGCACTAGGGTTGGCGCCTGCTCAGCGATCGCGGTACCAATGGCGTTGGTACCCTTGCTCTCTTCTGACCAGGCGACCCCGGCACACAAGGCCACGCGGTCGGCCTTCTCCAGAAAATCATCGTCGCCCATGGTATGCAGGATGGTGCCCTGCGCATCGGTCAGGATGACCATGCTGTGGGTATTGATGATCTGCTCGTAAAGGGTCTCCATCACCGGCAGCGCGTGGCTGTACAGGCCGCGGTTCTCGTCGACTTTGCAGACGAGATCGGCTTTCTGAATGGGCGAGTAGTCGGGTCGGGATTCGGGCGCCAGACCAAACGACGCCGAACGGCGGTGGGATTCTTCAATCATGACGGACTGATCCGAGGCATGAAATATGCCCGGCGGAGAAAATTGCTTATCCGGCAATATCAACCGTGATGCAGTTACCGACCCACCCACGCCCCCGGATTGAGGATCTGCTACCTGGCCCATGTCTCATCCTGTCTACCCGATTGTTTCTTTTTTTATCGTTCTTGTTTAGTGGAATGTAGCACTTGTTCCGTTCTGAAGCAAAAGTCTGATAATCGGTCTGCATTGGCCACACTTGCCACATGGCACGGCTATTGCGGTCTTGTATACGGTTTTAATCAACTGACTCCGGAGTTTGCCTCATGAAGCTGTTCACACGCCTCGCCCTTTGCGGCCTCAGCGGCGCTGCCGCCCTTGTTTTTTCCCTGTCCGCGCTGGCGCACGGCGATGTCACGCCTCAGGCGGTCGACACCAAGGGCCTGCCCGCGCTCGGTGACACATGGTCTGCCGAAAACCCTTATCGCGGCAATGCCGCCGCCATCACCGTCGGCACCTCGGCTTATGCCCAAAACTGCGCACGCTGCCACGGCATCGAAGCCATTTCCGGCGGCATCGCCCCCGATCTGCGCATGCTGGACCGTGATTGCATGACACAGGCAGCTGACCGTAAAGCCGCCTGCTTCAAGGAAAACGATGATTACTATGCAACGACGGTACGCAAAGGCCGTGTGCGCAATGGTGCCGTTTACATGCCACCCTTCGAAGGCATCCTGCAGCAGGAAGCCGTGTGGGCCATCAAAGCCTATCTGGAAACACGTCGCACCAAACCCTGAGACGTGCAGCAAAGGCGACGCTTGTGCTGAGTGTCGCCGTGTATGATTCGTTCAACTAAAAAAGCGCCATTCACCAGGCGCACGCCAGGGGACAAGAATGTATCGCTTTACCATGCGCGGCCTCATCATCTGGCTGTTCGCCAGCCTTTCCATGGTTTTCCACGGTGCTGCACTGGCCGATATGGAAAAAATCCGCACCAGCGGCAAACTCTCTTTTGCAGTTTACGAAGACTTTGCACCCTTCTCTGGCAAAGCAGGCGGCATTGACGTGGATCTGGCCGAGGCGCTCGCGAAAAAGCTGGGCCTGAAAGCGAGCTTCATCCCCTTCCCCGCCGGCGAAAACATCGACGATGATTTGCGCAATATGGTGTGGAAGGGTCATTACCTTGGATTTGGTCCGGCTGATGTGATGATGCACGTGCCGGTAGATCGCGCGGTAATGCAAAAGAATGACAAGGTCGAGATTTTTGCGCCGTATTACCGAGACACGATTCGACTGGCACGCAGCCTGAAAAGCATTCCTGATCTGAAGAGTGCTGAATCACTGGCTGGCAAACGGCTAGGCGCTGAAAAAGTATCGATCTCTGCGATGGTGCTGCTGGGCGATGCCAGTCTGCGCGATAACGTACAGATTTTTCTCACACCAGCCGAAGCACTGGAAAAGCTCAAGGCAGGCGAACTTGATGCGGTCGTAGCAGCACGCTCGGAAATTGAATCCGTGATTCGTGACGACAAACAAATTGAAGTGACCGAAGCACCGTTTGAACGTCTGCCCCGCAAAGGCTGGGTGACGGGCATGGCGGTCGTCAAAGAAAACACCGAACTCGCCAATCTGTTGCAAGCAGCAATCAATGAGATGTTCGAATCCGGCGAAATGGCAGCACTGTTTGCAAAGCATGGCGTGCGCTCTGTCAAACCGTAATCACAAACCCCTCGTGTAGCACATGCGCTCGCTGTTCGCCGCACTCATGCTGCTGTGCGCGCTCTTTCAGAGTGCGCAAGCGGGCGTGATGACGAAAGCAACGCTGTCGCAGAAATTCCCCTCGCCTTACATCGTCGGCGACAAGGACACCGAACTTCCGGTCTGGCCCATCTTCAAGCAGGAAATGACATCGACCGAGCTGATCGGCTATGTCTACGAATCGATTGATTTCGTCTCTTTGCCCGGCTTTGCCGGCGCACCCATCAATTTGCTGGTGGCGCTCGATGCCAAAGGCAATTTCATGGATGTGCAAGTGGTCTCGCATCATGAGCCTGTTTTTCTAGAAGGCTATGGGCCACAGCCACTGATCAATTTCGTGAATCAGTACAAGGGGCTATCGCTCACACAAAACATCACCATTGAAACCGGCACGCGACAAAAATCGCGCATGGATGGCAACAATGTGCGTATCGATGGCGTATCGAAAGCAACTGCTTCGGTGCGCATCATCAACCAGACCTTGCTGACCTCATCGCTGGCAGTCGCTCGCAAAAAACTCGGGTTCTCAGGCAGCCACGATCCTGATCAGATCGCGCGCGTCAAAGCAAATTATTTTGAAGCGCTGACAGGCACCCAGTTATTCGGAAAAAATCTGATCGCGCATTTAGCGCTGGCCAATCGCGAAGTCGAAAAGGCCTACGCCAGCACTCCGGGCGAAGGACTGGATACGGAAGGCAGCGCCGATCCCGATGGCATGTTCATCGATCTCTACAGCGCGCTCGTCTCAGTGCCCAGCATAGGCAAAAATCTGCTGGATGCGGCCAGCTGGGAGCTGCTATCTGGACGACTGGAAAAAGGTGACCATGCGATTCTGGTGATGTGGGGCGGTCGCTATTCCATTACGCCCGAAGATTTCAAGCCGGGTACCTCACCAGAGCGGCTGTCACTCAAGCAGGGTGGACTGCCGATTGAAATGCGCGATCTGGATCTGGAATTGCAACTGGCGGATGGCACACCACTCTCGCCAGAGAACATGAAAGTGTTTCGGGTGATTGCACAAACCGGGCTGGATTTATCCAAGCCCCTGGAACTGAGCCTCGACACCAAACGTGAAAAGGGCATGGTTTATCCAGAAATCATTCGTCAGTCATTCGTATATCGCATTGAGATACCGGAACGTTTTTATGATGTGCCTGCCGGCGACAATAAAACCTGGGTCAGCATTTGGCAGCAACGTGCAACTGAGCTGGGCGTGCTTGCAGGCGCTTTGCTGATACTTAGCATCCTGCTGCTGCAACAGCGATGGCTGACCGCCAACGCACGACGCTTTACTGTTATACGCATCAGCTTTCTGACATTTACGCTGGGCTTTATTGGATGGTATGCGCAAGGTCAGCTCTCCATCGTCAATCTGACGGGTGTCGTGCAATCGCTGAAAGAAAGCCGCAGTCTGGCTTTCTTCCTGTATGACCCGATGACGGTCTGCTTGTGGGCTTTCGTGGCCATCACATTTTTCCTGTGGGGCCGCGCGACTTTTTGCGGCTGGCTGTGTCCTTTCGGCGCGTTGCAAGAACTGGTCGCGCGACTGGCACGATTGCTGCGGATTCCGCAAATCAAACTGCGTCGATCGACCGATGCGAACCTTAAAAAAATCAAATACGTCGTGCTGGCAGCGATACTGTTATCGGCCTGGTTTGCGCCGGAAGTCGCCGATAGCCTGGTAGAAATTGAACCCTTCAAAACGGGCATCACCCTGTACTTTGTGCGCGCCTGGCCCTTTGTTGCCTACGCAGTCGCGATGGTGCTCGCCAGCGCACTGGTCTACAAATTTTTCTGTCGCTACCTGTGTCCGTTTGGTGCAGGACTCGCGATTCTGGGCAAGCTGCAGTTATTCAAATGGCTGCCGCGTCGCGCTGAATGCGGCACGCCCTGCCAGACCTGTCGTCATCGCTGCGACTATCAGGCCATTCGCCCTAACGGCAAAATTGATTACGCAGAATGCTTTCAGTGCATGGATTGCGTGGTGATTTATCACAGCGACACACAGTGCGCGCCGCGCATCCTGCAAGCCAAGCGCGGCATGACTATACCCATTCGTCCAGTTCAACCTTCGCTGGAGGCTCAATGAAACGTCGCACGGTGCTGACCGCCATGCTGGGTTTGCCGGTGCTGGGTGCAACCGGCCTCTGGTTGCGCGAACCACAACTGCGTTCCTATACAGATGCCGGCATCGTGTTCGGCACCACCGTATCAATGACAGTGCTGCATGAGAATGAAACAGTCGCGCGCGCAGCGCTGTCTTCGGCATTCACCGCCTTGCGCGCGGTGGATGCGCTGATGAGTGTGTATCGCGCTGACAGTCAGGTGGGACGCCTGAATCAAGTCGGATGGCTATATCAGCCTGATCCTCGCTTGGTGCAGGTACTCGACACTGCACAACATCTGTCACGGCTAACTGACGGCGCTTTTGATGTGACGGTGCAGCCGCTGTGGCATGCGGCGAATGCTCAGCAGCCAGTGTTACCAGCCTTGTCACGGGTCGACTGGCGCAAATTGGATGTCAGCGATCGCGAACTACGATTGCGTGAAACCGGTATGGCCCTGACCCTCAATGGCATCGCCCAGGGCTATGGTGCCGATCAGGCGCTCGCTGCGCTCAAGCGCCATGGCATACGTCATGCGTTGCTGGATACCGGTGAGCTCGCCAGCCTTGGCACCAACGAAACAGGTGATCCATGGTCGCTCGCGGTACGCGACCCGCGTGATGAAAATCGATACGCTCAAGTACTGGCAGCCGATGGACGTTGTCTTGCCAGCTCGGGGGATTATGCGACGCGTTTTACCGATGATTTTTCACAGCACCATATCGTGGATCCGCATACGGGCTCATCGCCCACTGAATTAGCTGCCGTCAGTGTGCTGGCGCCGTCAGGCCTGCTGGCCGACGGCATCTCAACGGCCTGCATGGTGCTAGGCACAATGAAATCACTGGCGCTTGCCGCATCATTGAAGGATGTCGATGTGTTGTGCATCACGAAAGCAGGCGTCATGCATCATTCGCCAAGTTTTCCCCGAACTGCGACTCGCGCCTGATCAGGCAGTAAAACCGAATGCCTTCATTTTTTCCTCAACTCGGGACGGGCCAGTGGTGTGGACAGCTGAACTTTTCAGCGATATTCCATCGCAGCAGCTTGGCTGGCGAACCATCGCGGATTCGCCGCTAGAACAAAGCGGCATGGTGAAATTTTTACCTGCTTACGGCCATACCTCAAGGCGTCTCGATATCGACATTATTTACAAAATACCGAGCGGACAGAATATTGACCTGCCGTCCCTGTCATTGGCAAAAGAACCCCTACGACAATGGGAGGACGATCTGCGTCGCTTCAAGCAGCCGATTAAAACCGGCGAGATCGCGACCACTCTGGGCCAATCAAGCGACAGGCGCGGCCCGCTGGTGAGACGGCTGCACCGCGAAGGAAAATCATGATGCCCGGGTGAAAGCCGTGCCTGATCCTGTCCTGATCAACCCACGCGACGCAATTATAAAAATTACCTCAACAGCGCGCGCTGACAATAAGAACCGGACAAACCCATGTGCAGCGAAATCTGCAACCCTTGCTAGACCGGATGCGGCAGGGTGATTTTGATCCCGAACGAGTCATCACTCCCCGTATACCCTTGACGGATGCAGCGCAGGCTTACCGAATGTTTCGGTACAAGCAGGATGGATGTATGAAGGTGGCGCTGAAGCCTTGGATAAACTGAAAATTTGTTGGCATAAAAAAGGCTGCGAGTAATGCAGCCTTTTTAGATATTAAAAACCGTACTTTACTCCGGCGGTAATTGCACTTGCTTTGATACCATCATCACCAACTTTTCCAAAATACTGGTATTCGAGTGTACCCGCGAATTCTTTGGTGAAATTATAGGCAAGACCAAGACCGACCATAGATGTTGTTTTAGTGACGTTTTCTGACTCGTTGACGCCAACACTAACAAATTTTTGTTCATATTTGTTGGCCGCGATACCAAGCTTGGCAAAGACAGAGAAAGCATCAGTAACCGGTAGAGATCCCACCCCGGCAATATAAAATGCCTGCCGTTGAATTGAATTGGAGTAGCTTTCATCACCTTCTTTATATTTTCCAAAATTGATGTAGCCGATTTCAACTCCAAAATTCTTGTCAATAGAAAAGCCATAGGCGAGATCTACCGCCGTTTTATTTTCTGAACCTACATGATTTTTGTATTCCGAAGAACCAACACCCAATTTAACGTAGCTTCCTTCTGCATGACTTGCTAAAGGTGCTGCCAGCATCGCACCCAACAGCGCAGCAAAAAAATTTTTTTGCATATTGATTTCCTATTCTTTAGGTTTAAGATCAGCTGATACTTCGTCTTGCCGGTCCTTGAGGGACGGGCCGGATTCTACGAAACTACGTCGCGACAAAGGATTCGGCAGTTGCAAAAAAATGACGGTTTTACAAGTAAACAATTTGGGCACAGAAAAATTTGTCTCTCATTACGTAATTATGTGCGTCATGTGCAAATTTTTCGCCATGAAAAACCCATTACCAGACCTTGATAAAACCGCTCTGAAAGAAGCGTCACTAAAACCTATATGTCAATCCAAAAGTAAACGCACTCGCCCTGACATCATTGAATTTTTCGAAGTATTGATATTCGGCAACACCAGAAATTTCTTTCGTAAGGCTATACCTCATCCCGACACCGGCCATAGGTTTAGTTTTTGTAGTGGACTCTCCTCCCTGAACAAGAAATGCTGAGAAGTTTTCTTCGGAACGATTAACAGCCAAACCTAATTTTCCGAAAAAATACAGTGAATTATTCACGGGCAAGTACCCAACGCCTGCCAGATAAAACGCTTCTCGCTGAATTGAAGTAGACGATGCAGCCCCAATCTCTTTTAGGGTCCCGAAATTGATATAGCCAAGCTCCACAGCCATACTTTTATCAAATGCATACCCATAGGCGATCGACGTAGCTAATTCATGTTTTTCTGCACCACCACCTTCATATTTTGACTGGCCAACACCCAGCTTGAGATAACTGCCTTCAGCGTGTGCGGCGACTGGCAAAAGTAACGCCACACCCAACAGGGCAGCCAATAAATTTCTTTTCATATCAATTTCCTGTTTTTTAAAATTGGAGCTCGACCGATGCTCTTTTGAAGCCGCGTCGAGGATTGCGTAAAGATCATTCACTAACAATCTCAACTAGCATTAATGAATCAAAAATCTATTCTTTTAATTAGCTAAGATTTTTAATGAAAAAATATTTTGCGCAATCCTTGCTTCGTGTTTGGATCAGCACCCGCTGTTCGCAAACACCTCAACAATTTTAAAAAGGTAAGATTAAAAAGATAGGCTTTTGTTGCGCCACATCCACCAAGCGATGTGGTGGCAAAGCACTAGTATTTTGTTGGTTTTTGAGTACTCACTATCAATAAGCCTCTTCCCAAGATCGGGATAGCCGGGAAGCGCATTGAATCAAACCCACCATGCTGTAAGTCTGTGGAAAATTTCCCCATAATTCAGTACCGTCAAGCGATACATCTTCAGAAAGCAAACCCAGATGATTGCGACATGCAAGAACCTTCTCAAACAATGTGCGCGCTCGCACCTTTTCTCCGGTACACGCCAATGCAAGAATCCACCAAAGGGTACAAACCAAAAAAGCTGCATCAGGTCGACCAAAATCATCTTCTTCGTCATAGCGCAGTAAAAAATCACCTCGCTGCAAATGACGCTCGACAGCGCGTAAAGTACCGATAAAGCGCGGATCATCCGGTGCAAGAAACTGAAACTCGCTCATCAGTAAAAGGCTGGCATCAAGATGCTCACCACCAAACGTCGACACGAAACTACCCAGCTTGGCGTTCCATGCCTTATCGGTCAGTGTTTTATGAATCGCAGCAGCTTCTCGTGCCCATCTTTGCGCGCGTGACGGCAACTTGAGCCGCAACCCGATCGCACGCAAGCGATCGCAGGCCGCCCAGCACATCAAGACAGAAAATGTGTGTATGCGTCGCACACCACGCAGCTTCCAGATGGCGGCATCCGGTTGCAAATGACAACGTATCGCCTGCTCACCCAAGCGTTCAAGATCCGTAAACATCTGACGGCCGGCGGGCCTTTCGAGCCGGGTATCAAAAAAAGCGTGTGTGCTGGCCAGCACTGCGGCCCCGAAGACATCGTTCTGGATTTGTCCCCAAGCTAGATTGCCTACACGTACCGGGCCCATGCCGCGATAGCCCTCCAGTGAGGGCGCAATCCATTCATCCAGCGAAGTCTCGCGCCGTATGCCATAGACCGGCTGCAAAGGTGTATCGCGTGAATCGGCAATGATATTGAGGATGTATTCCAGATAGCGCTGCATCGTCGCCGTCACACCGAGCTGGTTGAGTGCATTGACGACGAAATAGGCGTCGCGCAACCAGCAATAGCGATAATCCCAGTTGCGGCCGCTGTGCGGCGACTCAGGAATAGATGTCGTTACCGCAGCAATGATGGCACCGGTATCGTCGAAGGCATTTAATTTGAGGGTAATGGCCGCACGAATGACTACGTCTTGCCACTCGAAGGGTATGGCGAGGTTACGCACCCACCGGTACCAATAAGATAAAGTAGATTCGAAAAATGTACGCCCCAAGTCACGCGGTGAACCATCGACGGTTTCATCCGGTCCCATGAGCAATGTGATGCTGTCATGCAGGAAGAATTTACGCTCTTCGGTCAGCGATGTAACAGAAGCATCCGTAGTCACCCGCATCGCTTGTGCACCGCCAAAATAAGTCACATGATGAGCTCCGGAGCGTACCTGCGCGCTGGCCTGACCGTAATTCAACGCTGGCCGCAGTCTTAATGCGATACGAGGGCGACCGGCGACGCGCTTGATCATGCGCACTACCATGGCAGGTGCAAACATGCGGCCGTGCAAATAAAAACGGGGCGAAAAATCCGTGATATCGATCACATTGCCTTGATCATCCTGCATGCGTGTCTGCAAAATGGCGGAATTACGCAGGTAGATTTGACGTACCGTACGGCCATTATCAAACTGAAGATCGATAAAACCTTCGGCATCCGGACTAGCATTGTGCTCATCGGATCTAAGCAAACTACAGCAAATCGGATTGCTGTCAAAATTCGGATAACACCACCAGACGATGCGAGCATTCCTGTCGACCAGCGCGCTGGTCCGCGAGTTTCCTATCAGACCGAGATCCAGGTGACTCATTGCGTTCGCGCGCTGAATTGAGTCAGCGGATTCTGTGATGACTCTGGCAGCAACGCCAGCAGTAAATCCAGCAGAGGCTTGATGGCCTCGTGATCTTTGATTACATAATCAGCGGATGTTGGGAAATCATCGCCCACACGGACAGTAAAAATATCGGGATGGTGCAACGCAAAAACGTCCTCGTCGGTGGTGTCATCACCCACATAAAGCGCACGAAACTGTTGAGCCAAAATTAGTAATTGTTCTACGGCCCGACCTTTGTCACCAGCGCCGGGAGGTAAGAGGCTGGCATTGAATTTACCGGTAATGATGCGCGGCTTCGGAGATAATTTTTCAAAGCAGGCCGACAAGGTCTGCTCAACCTGAACCTGATTTTGTGCATGACGATAATGGACGGTCAGCGAATAAGACTTGTCCTCGATCCAGACCGCATCACCGACATCAGAAAGTACAGGCTGCAGGAATGCAAGCCATGAACGACAGAGCTCGAAATTTTTAGTTGCGTGCCGCTGCCAGCCGGGCAGTCCTTCGAGGCCGTGATTGCCGATCACATAATCCGGTTCGAATTTCAGGCGCTGCCGTATGTCTGCGATTGAGCGTCCTGTGATGATACCGACTGGTGCACGCGTCTGAATCGCTTGCAACTGCCCCTGTATCGTTTGCGGCAGAGTGACCAGCGCAGGATCGTTAATCAGCGGCGCGAGCGTTCCATCAAAATCAAACAGACATAAAGCGGGCTTCATCAAAAAGCCACGCAGTTTTGCATGACCAGCCGCGGAGAATAAGATCGTCATACGGTGCGACGCAAGGGATGCCGACTGTGCGAATGAATTTTTTCCGTCACTCGCTGGCGACGCCGTAGTCGTGCCGCATCCAGCAGCATCAGGCCTGCCCATCGATAAACATTGAAGTCACGCACCAGCGTACGCATACTGCGCATACGCTCACGCTGCTCAGCCGCTGGCATAGTCAATGCGCGATAGAGTGCTTGCGCACCCTGTTCGATGTGATAAGGGTTGATGATGAGCGCCTCATGCAATTCCCTCGCGGCGCCAGTGAACTGGGACAAAATCAGCACGCCAAGTTCGTCATCACGTGCGGCGATGAATTCTTTGGCGACCAAATTCATCCCATCGTGCAGACTAGTGACCAGACAAATATCAGTGGCGCGATAACACTTGGCTAGCTGATCGGCATCGTAGTGTTCGATCCGTAAAGCGATTGGGGGTGCTAATGAATTCAGATAGCGCTGATTGATTTGATGTGCCAGCTTGCGGACGCGCGCGTCCAGATTCTGATACTCATCCAGTGAGGAACGACTTGGTGCTGCAATCTGTAATAGGGAAAACCGCCCTATTAATTCCGGATGCATCTCAAGCAAGCGATCGACTGCCTGAAAACGTTCGACGATTCCCTTGGTGTAATCCAGTCTGTCAACACCTAGAGCAATACGATGATCTGCAGGCAGATTTAGGCTCTCTCGCAACTCGGTTCGGCACTGAACCACATCCTGCACGATTTCGGATTCAGGCCAGGCAATTGAAATCGGATAAGGCTCGACTTGCGTCAATTCACCGCCATAAGAAATTGTTGATGCTTCATGCTCAATGCGTGTTTCGAGATAGCGATCAACGGTTTCAAGAAAGTTCTTGCAATGGAATGGCGTATGAAAACCCAGCAGGGTATTGCCGAGCAGGCCTTCAAGCAACTCCTCCCGCCAAGGACAAATACCAAAGGATTCCGGATTAGGCCAAGGGATATGCCAAAACATGATGATCGTGGCTTTCGGCAGCTTCTCCCTAACCATCCGCGGCAACAACGCAAAGTGATAGTCCTGCACTAACACCACTGGATCATCAGTATTCGCTTCAGCAATCACGGCATCTGCAAACCGCTGATTGACAGCGACATATTGCTCCCAGTCTGCGGTGCGGAATACCGGGCGCACGTGTGCCATATGACAGAGCGGCCACAGACCTTCATTGGAGAAGCCGTAGTAATAGCCCTCTTCTTCGTCGGGCGTTAGCCATACGCGCCGCAGTGTGTAGGCAGGGCGCGCAGGTGGTACCTGTACTCTGTCATGCGCGTCAACCGTCAGACGGTCAGCGCTACCACTGCCATGCGCAATCCAGGTACCCGAGCAAGCACGCATGACTGGCTCAACCGCCGTAACAAGACCACTTGCCGGACGTCGAACGACGATACCCTGCTCACTCTGTTCATGAATATAAGGTTCACGATTTGAGACCACCAGCACCTCATCGCCCGCCAGCTCATCATGCAGCAACGAGCGTAATTTCTGCGGTGTCCAGGCCTGAGGCGAATGCTGTTGTATGCGTCGCTCAACCTGCATCTGATGAAGCATGGCACGCAGATCACCAAACAGTGGACGAAATTCGGGTGGTGTTACGCTGCTTGTTGGTGAAGTAGTTTCGAGTCGCAATAAATTTTTGAGCGCACTCACCCAGCCGAGCCAGCTCCAGTGCGCAATCCATGCCGCCAACGCAGATATCACGAGGAACATCAGCAAAAAAACTACCGTAAGATAAAAACGAAACTCATCACTGCGGCGCTGGATATATCGCGTGTCTTGCGCCAGTAAAAGCTTGCCTAGCGAAATGCCATCCTGTTCCAGTGAAACTTCACTGACGCGCACGGCCGAAGGTACAGCACCACGACATTGAATCTGATTCGGCAAGGCACTACTGCGATACCGTAGACGGCCTGCAACGTCGCAAAAACCTACTGCCAGTAAATGACCATCGATAGCAGCACGATCAAGCAAATCCTGCATCGCATCCCCATCTTGCAGCGTTACATAATCAATCAAGGGTCCTCGAATCGACGCAGCCACCATTTGCGCACGCGTATCGAGATCGCGCAAAAACCATCGCTGTGTCAAATCATCCACCATAGGCAGCAAAATCAAGGCAGATAATCCAATGACCAACGCCAGCGGCAGGATAAAACGCAGCGAGAGCTGGAGCGGTCTAATTGGCATTTAGTAACACCTGATGAATGGGGAAGTCTCCGGCTCTTCAAGCTCAGCGTCTGTTTGAAAATCTGCTGCATAGCCCGAGTTCGGCCCTGCGATGCCTGGCATACCTCACACCCGCACTTCTCGCAGCGAACTCAGGCCGCCGCGACAACTTTTCGACCAGATACTTAGAACTTGGGGACGTTCAATGAATCCCCCGTGTCACGGCTAGCCAACACAGCGGTGCAATTGGACGCCTTAAATTCAAGACTCTTGAGCCGCTCTTCTCAGCCAAAAAAGCTTGGGGGTTTGTTTATCCGTGCTTTCTTGATGACTGACCCTAAATAGTCTGGGCGGTTCCAGAACTTGAGTGCGATTAACACTCGTGATGCTGCATTGCAACATCAAAACTTGTGGAATAGTCTCCTAAATGATTACCACCTAGTCACAAGCTGGTTATGATTGTGGATTTCAGCGGTGCAGCACGTCACCAGCGCCGACCAACCCAACAAAAAAGTGAATAACAGCCCATGCAGGATAGGGAGACTTCAGTAGCGGATACTTTTCCGCGTCTATTGCTTGAACATGCGCGGGTACGCGCCGGCAAACCCGCATTCCGAGAAAAAGATCTGGGGATTTGGCAAAGCACCAGTTGGGCTGACGCAGCCGAACATATCCGCCAACTCGCCTGCGGACTCGCTGCCTTGGGTTTCAAACGCGGAATGAATCTGGCCGTGATTGGCGACAACCGTCCGCGTTTGTACTGGGCGATGTCCGCTGCTCAGTGTCTGGGTGGCGTGGCTGTTCCCTTGTATCAGGACGCGCCTGCCGCCGATATGGCCTATGTACTGGAAAACGCCAGCATTGATTTCGCGATCGTTGAAGATCAGGAACAGGTCGACAAGCTGCTCGAAATCCGCGAAACCGTGCCGGGCCTCTCGCACATCATTTATGACGACGGACGCGGATTGCGCAACTATGCGCAGGCAGGTCTTCACGCGTTTGAGCAGGTGCAGGCACTGGGACGTACGCACGCCGAAAATCAGCCTTCATTTTTCATGGCCGAGGTTCTTGCCGGGCGGCCTGATGATATTGCTGTCATCCTTTACACATCAGGTACCACGGGCAAACCCAAGGGCGTCTGCCACTCCCACGCGGCGATGATTGCCACAAGCAAGACGCTGATCGCATTTGACGGGCTCACGCCCGAAGACGAAGTGTTGTGCTACCTGCCTTTGGCATGGGTGGGCGATTTTCTGTATTCCTTTGCGATGTCGCATCTCAGCGGCTTTTGCCTGCACTGCCCTGAATCACCCGCAACCGTTACCAGTGATTTGCGTGAAATTGGTCCTACCTACTATTTTGGACCACCACGCATTTACGAAAATATTCTCACACAGGTGATGATTCGCATCGAAGATGCCAGCGCCATC